>Ga0224500_10000169_pt1 | contig 49201 bp, 42 predicted proteins | sample SF_Oct11_sed_USG_FD_168126 | JGI IMG/M metagenome (GOLD analysis project Ga0224500, IMG submission 168126) | Sediment microbial communities from San Francisco Bay, California, United States - SF_Oct11_sed_USGS_4_1 | ecosystem: Environmental > Aquatic > Marine > Sediment | place: USA: California...
GTGGCGAGATTTGATTCTAATCTTGGGCGGATTGTTTTTGGTTTGGAAGGCGACCACGGAAATCCATAACTCGGTTGACCCCGATCCTGGCCCAGACCGCCTGAATCCCACCGTGGTCGCAACCAGTGTCGCTGCTGTTATCGGCCAGATCCTCCTACTGGATTTGATTTTCTCGCTTGACAGCATCATTACGGCCGTTGGCATGACCTCACACATTCCGATAATGGTGGTCGCCGTCGTTATCGCGGTAATGACAATGCTGCTGGCCGCAGACCCGTTGGCAAATTTTGTTCACGCCAACCCTACCGTCCTCATGCTGGCACTTGCCTTCTTGTTATTGATCGGTACGACACTTATCGCTGATGGTTTCGGCGCGCCTGTGGCTAAAGGATATGTGTACGCAGCGATGGCATTTTCGGCATTTGTCGAAGGCCTTAATATGATGGCTCGACGCGCGCGGCAGCGAAAAGTTTCGGAGCAAATCGATCTGCCTTAACGGGTATTGGTTTGGCTGGCCGCTTGTGGCCGAAAGAAAGCATTGGGTGCGAGCAAGAATTCGGCAATTGAACTTCCGCTAACCGCAAAAGCCGTCGTCGGATATGTCGAATTTGCGAATGTTGAGATCGAAGCAATATTGCTGGCGATGCAGATTCAATTCACGGGTTGGGGGTAGGTTATGAATTCACCGACAATTATCGTTTTGACTTTCTTCGTGGTGTGGGCGCTTTTTTTGCTGGTATTGATGGAGGTAATTCGGGCGAAACTCGTCCTCTCCAGGGAATTTCCAGCGAATGGTTTTTCGCCCGACAACGCAAATCAGTCGCCGTTCATGCAGCGTCTGGCGCGTGCTCATGCGAATTGCGTCGAGGGGTTGCCTATTTTCGGCGGGCTGATGCTAGTGGCAATTGTCACGGCACAAACAGCCGTTACAGACCCGCTGGCCTATGTGTTCCTGGCTGCGAGGTTGGCTCAGTCCCTGATACATTTGTTATCGGTTAGTGCAATGGCAGTAACACTACGGTTCAGTGCGTTTGCCGTACAGTTAGTCATTGCCATCTTTTGGTCATACGCTTTGTTGCAGAGTTTATTGGCATGAGCAATGACAATTTGAATGCCTGACCATCCAGCAGCAAAATCCATTCGCGGACGTATGTTTCCGATTCTGGTGACGCGCATCTGCGCTACGTCTAGCTGAGCGCGTTTCCGTATCCCTGGCAATTCGAAAGTTCGACGCAGCGCTGGAAAAAGATGTTCCATTTGAACCCGCATGTACAGCAGCAATCGGGAACGAATTCTGACTGGCTCTCAAGACACCGCTATTTGTACGCGTAGTGCTTGGTGAATGCGGACAGTACTGCCCGGAACACAAAGGATGTGGGAAACAAGGGACCTGGCTCGAACGCCGCGAACGTAGAAATGGTCACGATGACACCGGCCTTATCTGAGGACGACGGGACGCCGACCCGGAATCCGCCGGCGGACAGTTTAACTGCCGCACCTGCCCTCATTCCGCTTCCGCCGGCTGTGACCAGCGCGACCTTCTCTGACGGCGCTGCCAATCTCCTGCAAAGTGGACCGTATGGTGGAAAACAATCACAATTCAACTGACCAACTGATTCGCCGCAGGATATTTCGGTTTGCCACCAGTGAGAAGCTTGCACGGTAAATCATTGTGGTTGCATGCTCGGACACGCCGGGAATTGACTGGCTATGGAAACACATAAAGAATTTCAGGCGCGCATGGATCGTGCGCGGGAGAGCGAAAACTCTTCCGTCAACGCGACAGCGATTGTCGGGCTGGCAGTTTATGCCGCTATTGGGTGGGTCCTGCTGCCTTCAGATAAGGAAGGTACGCCTTGGCTGTACTTTTTCCTCGCCACGCTTGTTCTCTTGTTGCTACTGGTAGTTTACCGGGCGCTACTGGGAATCCACCGGGCGAAAAAATTCGACAACACGAAGGTTGGTGTAACCGACATTCCGACAATAATGCGGAGCGAGATGAATGGACGCGGACATTCTTAACGAACTCGAACAAATCAAGTGGATCTTGCTGGCACTCTTCGTCTGTGTCTTCGTCATGATTCTGTATTTCGTCATCGCGACGGCAATGCGGGTACGCAAAGCCAACACGGACTCGATGCTGTTCGTGAGGGATAATTTCCTGGCAGAGATGTCGCTGCTTGAGAGCCAGGGGAACTACGACGCACTCCGCAAGAAGTCCGAAGACATGCTCACGCTGTATCCGAATGACCTGCTGGCTAACTGGTTCAATGCGATAGGCAATTACAAGACCGGACAACTGGGGGCTGTGCTGTCCGCCTTTGGTCGAATCAAGCAGATCAACAGTGCGTGGTCGGCCGAAACGGTCGATGAACTGATATTGGAAGTCAAATCGTCGATGGGCGGGCCGCGAAGGAACGATAGCTAGTATGATTTCTGAAACGCGCGCATGAGATCCAATTCGCACGAATGCACAGGTATTCGTCAATGCGCTGCAACAGCTGACCTCGAGTCTCTGGGAAACCGATAGATATGCGAACAGGCCAGTGTCAATGCGCGAGCGTCCGATTCGAGTTCGATGGGGCGCCGAGCGATGCGAGTTTCTGCCATTGCCCGATCTGCCGAATTCACCTGTATCAGTCTTGGCATCCTGGACAGTGATGAAGGTATCGTTCCGGAGTATCATCAATTCGCTGGATCCAAAGCGAAACGGTACGCGATCAGAGATGACTTGCCGCAATTCAAGAAATTGCCCGATCCCTGATTCAACGTTGCTAAGCTATCCGTTTTCGAAGTTCCGGGGAGGAATTGCCGCATGTACAGTGCATCTTTTGTCTGGGAACCCGGCGACTATGACGCGGAATTCCACCGACTGAACAAGGCTATAGACGATGTCGCGCGTTCCCTGCCGGGATTCCTGGGTGTCGACGCCTGGCAATCAGCGGATGCCTCAAGAAAGAATGCGATCTACTACTGGGACTCGCTGGATACGCTGAAAGTTTTCTCTGCGCACCCTACCCATCTCGAAGCCAAGCGACAGTATGCAAGGTGGTACAAGGGTTATCACATCGTCATCTCGGAGGTATTGCGCTCCTACGGCGACGAAAGCTTCAGTCACATCACGCCGAACGATCGCAAAGGCGGCTCATAGAACGAAGCGCTATAACTCAAGTGTCATGAATCGGCTGAACGGGTCTTCGCGGTAATCGGCAAAAGGCCCGCAATACCTGAATCCGAATTTCTCGTAGAGTACCAGCGCCGGTTCGAATGCCGGCCCGGAACCGGTCTCTAGGCTAAGTCGTGCATATGAGCGGGATTTTGCGACTTCGATAATGTGCGAAAGCATTGTCTTCGCCACGCCGCGGCCGAGAAATGACTTGGACGTACGCATCGATTTGATCTCGCCGTGCGTCTTGTCCAGTTCCTTCAGTGCACCGCATCCCAGCAACGCGGAACCATCCCGAATTGCCCAGAACGTAACCTCGACCGCGCGCAATCCCGCCAGATCGAGCGCGTGAGCACTCCCCGGCGGGGAGTGTTTCCTCATGTCGTCCAGGTGTTCCTGCAAGAGCGCAATGACTTCAGTACTGTCAAGATCGCCTTGGATAATACGCATGGATATCCAGCGAGCGAAATCGGCATGGTAACGATTCCATTGGCAGCAGCGAAAGCTCCGCTACTTCGAATCTTTCGCAGTACCGAGGTGCAAGCCGTTGAGCGAGTCCCGGGTGTCGATTATCAGCACGTGGTCGCCGCTGACATCGGTATAACTCAATTCGACCCGGGTCGGTGACGGCGCCAGCGGAAAAAACGCAACCAGATGATGTTGTTCGTCGGCCGCGAGCACCAGCGGCAGATCCGTCTGGCGCGCACCGATTTCGTTATTGACATTGCTGTTATTGACTCCGCGCACGATGCCGCCAACCACCAGGGCCGGGCCCAGCAGGATCAGGCCGCTTGCCGCCGCGGCCGCCCCACCCGCCGCCGCCGCGCCTCCACCCATTACGCTTCCGTAGGCCACGGCGGTTGCCGCACCGACGCCGACAGCCGTCGCGGCAGTACCTGCGATCAGCATGGTGCCAACCCCCGATCCCGCCTTGACCTTGACCCCGGAGTCTTTGTAACGCTTCGCCGTCTGCTTGCTGCCCTTGACCAGACGGCTTCGGTCCGCGTCGGACGCGATAGCGGTGTCCAGCGAATCGAACACGGTAACGCTGTTGATCTCCAGGGGCGCATCGGAAGAGTTCGCCACCCGTAGCATGTATTGGTCCCAATCGGCGTTCTTGGCCCAGGTTCCGGGCCCGTCGCGAACAATGACCCAATCCAGGGTGGCCGAGAGGCCCGGTCCTGCCTTACCGCCCAGCTCCTTGGTGGTCCCGACGGGCTGTGGTTTTTTCAGCACCTTGGTGCCACCGCAGCCGGCCAGGCACAGGGCCAGCAGCAGAAACACGGCGACTTTACTTAACGGGTAAACGTTCATGATGTTCTCCGGGGCAGGGTTGTTGTTGCCTGCAATTTAGCCGTATGCCTGCACGCCGGCCTGAGTTCCACGTGATGATTAACGGATGATTGCGTGATCGTCGATGATTACGGCTGCTATTGCGCCTGGGCTCGCCCAGGCATGCGGTTTCCGGCGCCCGCTGCATGGCGCTCCAAAGGAAAACTCCCGGGAAGGGGGTAATTCAGGCTACAATGGCGCGTCCGAGACGCCTTTCGACATCAATAATCGATCGAAATCAAACCTTGCCCGGCATTTCAGGGCAGACCAGATGCGTCCAACCAAACCTGAAATACCGAGGAAATAGCAACAATGGAACAGTCGTACGAGATCGTGTCCGTCCAGCGAGCCAAACCCATGCCGGAATTCGAGGGCAGCAACTGGCACAGCTACGTCATCTCCTACGAAGGCACGGACAGCATCCATGGCTACCGGCAGGGCAGCCTCGAATCCGTAACCACGGCGATCGAGGAGATTGTGGCCCAGCTGAATGAACGGCACTCGGGACGCTTCGGCAAACGCGGTCGCGTACACGTGGTGCTGTCGCCGAAGAAAAAATAGCCGCAAACTTCGTTCCGCCGCAGACCATTTATCGGCGTTTTCCGCTAATTCGGCGCGTGCAGACGGACTTTCAGTTCTGCACAGTGACCTTCTCGCAGCTTCCGGTTCGGCGTCGTGCGTCTGCTTCTCATTATCCTATTCACTGCTTATCAGTCATCGGCAATCGGTGCGCCCGATGCTGACGTTAGCAAAGCCGAGTGCGCCGAAACAAAGGCGAAGATTCGCAAACTCGAATCGAGAATGCGCCAGGGCTATACGGCAAAACAGGGAGTGCGCATGGAGGACGAGCTGCGACGGCTTCGTGAACGCCGCAAGCGCGTTTGTCGCTAGTGCAGGTCTTTACGGACGGTTGCGAAACTGCTTTTTCAGGCCTTTCCAGCAGTCCGCATAGTCCTTCTGCAATGCCGGCGACGCCATCGCGTACTTTGTCGGGCGGATCAGGTAGCGAGATTCGAACATGAACGCCATCGTGTCGCCCAGCTTCTGCGGTTCCAGTTTGCTGTTGCTGGCTGTCTCGAATGCGCTGGCATCCGGGCCATGAGCCGACATGCAGTTGTGCAGGCTCGAGCCGCCGGGGACGAAACCACCACCGGTCTTAGCGTCATACTCGCCATGAATGAGGCCCATGTACTCCGACATTATATTTCGGTGGTACCACGGTGGCCGAAACGTATTTTCCATGACCAGCCAACGCGGCGGGAAGATAACGAAGTCGACGTTGGCAGTACCGGGCGTGTCGGACTGCGAGGTCAGCACAGTGAAAATCGACGGATCCGGATGGTCGTAGCTAATGGACCCGTGCGTATTGAAATTGCGCAGGTCGTAGCGATACGGTGCAAGGTTGCCGTGCCACGCAACGACATCCAGCGGCGAATGGCCGATCCGGCAGGCGAATAATTTCCCGTCGAGTTTCGTGACCAGTTCGAAGTCGCCTTCGCGATCCTCAAAGGACGCCACAGGGCTTTCGAAGTCGCGGCTGTTTGCCAAGCCGTCGCTGCCGATCGGCCCGCGCTCGGGTAATTCCAGTTTGGCGCCGTAGTTTTCGCAGACGTAGCCGCGCACATCGCCGTCGGCCAATGCCAAGCGAAACTTCATGCCGCGCGGAATGATCGCAATATGCCCGGGAGCAGCCTCCAGGACTCCGCATTCCGTGTGCAGGACTATCGCGCCCTTTTCCGGTACCAGCAGCAACTCCCCGTCGCTGTTATAGAAAAAGCGGTCCTGCATGGAGCGGTTCGCACGATAAACGTGAATGCCGATGCCGGTTTGCGTGTGGACGTTGCCATTACTTGCAACCGTGACCAGGCCGTCGATGAAGTCACAGGGTTTTTGCGGCATCGGCAACGGATCCCAGCGAAGCTGGCTGGGCGTCGCTACTGAATCGCCATCCGGCGCCGTTCGTAGCAGCCCGGCGTCGATTTCGCGAAACTCTCCGTGTACTACCGATGGCCGAATCCGGTAGAACCAGCTGCGGAAATTTTTCGCACGCGGCGCCGTGAATGCCGTGCCGCTGAATTTTTCCGCGTACAAACCATAAGGCGCCTTCTGCGGAGAATTTCGCCCTTGCGGCAAGGCACCGGTCAAAGCTTCCGTCGCAAACTCGTTGCCGAAGCCGGTCAGGTAATCAGCGTCTCTCACGGCAACCTCGCCTGCACGACTTTCTGGTCGATAGCGCCAAAGATGCTGTTGCCCTGTTTATCGAGCATCTCGATACGAACGGTATCGCCGAAACGCATGAATGGCGTCACCGGCTTACCCTGCTCGATCGTCTCCAACATGCGTTTTTCGGCGATGCAGCTGGATCCTTTGGATCTGTCGTAGTTGGAAACGGTGCCTGAGCCGATAATCGTGCCGGCACCGAGTCGCCGCGTCTTGCTGACATGAGCAATCAGCTGGTGAAAGTTGAAGGTCATATCGACGCCGCACTCGGGTTCACCGAATAGTTTTCCGTTCAGTGTCGTTCTGAGCGGCAGATTAACAGTGCCGGCATTGTAGGCTTTGCCGAGTTCGTCCGGCGTTACAGCAACAGGAGAGAACGCCGATGACGGTTTGGACTGATAGAAACCGAAACCTTTGGCAAGCTCGCCGGGAATGAGGTTCCGCAGTGAAACGTCATTGACCAACATCAGCAGTCGAACGTATTTGCCCGCGTTATCGACGCTGGTGCCCATCGGCACATCGCCGGTTATGACGGCCGTCTCGGCCTCCATGTCGATGCCGAATTCCTCACTGAAAACGGGGATGTCATCGCGCGGACCGAGAAAATCGTCGGAGCCACCCTGGTAGACCAGCGGATCGTGCCAGAAACTTTCGGGCATCTCCGCACCGCGCGCCTTGCGCACCAGTTCCACGTGATTGACGTAGGCGCTACCGTCGACCCAGTGATAGGCGCGCGGCAAAGGTGAGTGCGCGGCCGCAGTATCGAAGGCCTGTTCGCCTCTGACCGGTCCGCTCTCGAGACTTGTCGATACCTTCGCAAGCTGTACCGATTTCGACTCCCAGTCGTCCAGCGCCGATTGCAGTGTGGCAGCAATATCCGGCACTGCAACGCAGCGCGACAGCTCGCGGCTCACGACGACCAGCGTGCCGTCACGCCCGCCCGACTTCAGGCTGGCGAGTTTCATTGTTTGAACCGGATGATCATAATTACTTGATTTTATTGTATTTTATTCATTCGTTACGGGGGTAACGAAAGCATCGTAGCACTGCCGGAGCTATTGTCTACTGCCGCAGCGCGTCGAGTCCACTCGCAGCACCGTCGGCTGGCGATGCTTTGTGTGACGGCGTTGCGTAGTGTCCACTGCCCGGCAACCGCGTCACGCGACTGTTGAGCGAGTACGGCAACACATCGAGCGTTTCCCCGGCAGCGAGGCGCGCACGAATGTGCGTCCACCAGCTGGCCGTCAACAGTTCGCCGTGCAGGCGACGGAACAATTGCCGGAGTTCCGGATTCAGGCCAATGCACTCGATGAACTGTTCCGGGAATACGTCGTGAGGCCCGACATAGAACCATGCGCCGGCCCGCATCTCGTCGATATCGTCGCCGCGTGGAAACTCGCGAAAGCGGCAATCCGTGATCAGGCAAACTTCGTCGTAGTCGTAGAAAATGACGCGCCCGCGCCGAGTGACACCGAAGTTTTTCGGCAACAAGTCTCCGGCAAAAATGTTACTGGATGCCAGGTCGCGGATTGCCTGGCCATAGTCGATCACAGCATTCGCCGCATCCGCGGCTTCAGCTTCGCGAATGTAGAGGTTCAGTGGCGTGAGGCGGCGTTCGATATACAGGTGCTCGACCAGCAGGCGATCGCCCTCGATTCGGCAATTCAGGCTGCAACCTTCCAGCAACGCCGTGAGAAGCTTGTCGTCGAATCGATTCTTGTCGAACGACAGCCGTTTGAATTCCTGCGCGTCCACCAGCCGGCCGGCGCGATCGTGACGGAACACAAGCTCGTATTTTTCCCGCACCTCCTCCCGGCGCACGGTCTTTGGCGGAGCGAAGCGGTCGCGGATCACTTTGAACACCACGTTGAATGAAGGCAGCGTGAAGACTTCCATCACCATGCCCGGTTCACCGCGCGCATGTACAAAAAGATCAGTCGACTTCTCGAGGTGCTGCATCAGCGCACGATAGCGCTCGGTCTTTCCCTGCCTTGCACGCCCGAGGACGGTGTAGATTTCGTCAATCGGTTTCTCGGGCAGCATCTCTTTGAGAAAGGCCACTACACTGCCGACTACCGGCAGGTCGGCATGAAAATAGCTGCGTGTGAAGCCGAATAGAATGCTTACTTCACGCTCGGCAAGAATGACGGCATCGCAAACGATGCCCTCGTCGGAATGCTTGAACGGAATCACGAGCGGTATTTGCCAGCCATCGCCAGTCATGCGGCCAACCAGGTAGGCGCGTTGACCGCGATAGAACAGCGGCGCAATCAGCTCGACGCTCCCGACCTCGTGCGGATGCCGCAACTCGTCCAGATTCGCTTCAAGCTCCGCCGTTATGAAGCTTACGGTACTCTCGACATTGCGAAATCGCCGGGCAAACGGCAGATCCGCAAGAATTTCGTCGAACAGAAACCTGAGTGAACCGCGGTTCCGATAGCTCCTTGTGCGCAGCGGCTTGCTTCTGTAGTCGCCGGGTTTGACGTCGGCTGCCAGGAACTCGACCAGAGGATCCACACCTACGGTATCGAATACCCGGCGGCTGACCGAACTGAAGAAGGTTTGAAAAAATTCGCGGTCGTCGCAATCCTCGATCAAGTCGACGTACAGCAGTTTGATACGACGCCACGCCTTGCGGTTGCGGAAATTTGCACCCAGGATCTGCTGCAGATCCTGCAACACCAGCGTAACGGACTGCTGGTAAAGGTCGATGCGACGCACTGCGTCGAGCCGCGCGCTCGCCCAGCTGGCATTATCGAAGTGGCGGGAAGCGCGGCGTGTTATCTCGCGAAAGCGGCGGTTGTAGTTACGAAATGCGTCGCAGATCCGAACCGCGGCGACCCGCTCGGTTTCGGCGACGTTACCCACAATTCGATTCCTCGACAGTACGCAGCGTTGCAGCGCCCGATCCTACTGACTCTGTTATGCGACGAATTGCTCTTCCTCGGTGCTGCCATCCATTGCCGTCGTCGATGAATGCCCCGCCATGATCGTGTTCTGCACCGCGTCGAAGTACCCGGCACCGACGAACGATTGGTGCTTGGCGGCCCTGAAACCGAGTTTCTCGTCCTCGAACTCCTGTTGCTGCAATTGCGAGTATGCGTACATGCCGTCTTTCTTGTATGCCCGGCTCAAGCGGAACATGCTCGAGTTGAGCACGTGCCAGCCAGCAAGCGTGATGAACTGGAACTTGTAGCCCATCGCTCCGAGTTCCTCGCGGAAGTGCCGCATCGTGTCGTCATCCAGGTTCGCCTGCCAGTTGAACGACGGGGAGCAGTTGTAGGCGAGCAGCTGATCCGGGTATTCGGCGCGTATCGCTTCGGCGAAGCGTTTCGCCTGGGCCAAATCGGGCTTCGAGGTCTCGCACCACAGCATGTCGGAATACGGTGCGTATGCGAGGCCACGCGAGATCGCCTGTTCGATGCCCGGACGGGTGCGGAAAAACCCTTCGGCCGTTCGCTCGCCGGTGATGAATGTCAGGTCGCGTTCATCCGAATTCGAGGTAATCAGATTCGCCGCATCGGCATCGGTCCTCGCGATCAGCACGGTCGGCACGCCGAGCACATCCGCGGCGAGCCTGGCAGCCGACAGTTTCGAGATCGCTTCCTGTGTCGGCACGAGTACCTTGCCGCCCATGTGGCCGCACTTCTTGGCACTGGAGAGCTGGTCTTCGAAATGCACACCGGCGGCACCGGCGCGAATCATGTGTTTCATGAGCTCAAAGGCATTCAGGTTACCGCCGAAGCCGGCTTCCGCATCGGCGACGATCGGAGCAAACCAGTCGATGCTGTCATCGCCGTTCAGCGCATGGATCTCATCCGTGCGGGCAAACGCGTTATTGATGCGCTCCACCATTTTGGGCACGGAATCGACCGGGTAAAGGCTCTGGTCGGGATACATCTGCCCGGCGCTGTTGCCGTCACCGGCGACCTGCCATCCGGAACAATAAATAGCCTTGAGTCCCGCCTGCACTTCCTGGATTGCCTGGTTGCCGGTCAGCGCGCCCAGCGCGCACAGGGGCTTTTCCTGGTTGACCAGGCGCCATAATTTCTCGGCACCCAGTCGGGCCAGCGTGTACTCGATTTGTACCGAGCCGCGCAGTTTTACGACGTCGGCGGCGCTGTAATCACGCTCTACGGTCTTCCAGCGGGGGCTATCGGCCCATTCTGCTTCGAGGGCACGAATCTGTTCATTGCGTTGCATGACATAACTCCTGGAACGATGGGTCCTTCCGTACGTACGGGATAGGAGGCATAATACCGGCCAAATATAGATAATTTCACAGTAAAAATTTCACAGTGTGAATTTTACAGGACGCACACAATGCCAAGCAGCCAGGGCCTCCTTCGCAAAGCGCATTTTCTGGGCACGAAGATCCGCAGCCTGCGCAAGCGCAATCACCTGACCCTCGAAGACCTGTCCGTACGCTGCATGCAAATCGATCGCGACGCCGCACCGTCCGTGTCCTACCTGTCGATGATAGAAAATGGCAAACGCATGCCATCCGAGAAACTGATGCTGGTGATCGCCGACATCTTTCAGAAAGACCCGGCCTGGTTTTTCGATGAATCCCTCGATGACGTTGCAATCGAGCCCGAACCGCTGGTCGGCGGCATCGACGGCATGCCCCTCGAGCCGGGTTTTCTGTTTTCGAACGAGCACCTGCAAACCGCGATTCCCGAGTTGCTGGCACAGACGGGCACGACCGGTCGGCAGTTCGCACATCTGCTTATCCGCGCACACCAGGAATCCAACCGAAACCGCTTTCCGGACCTGGAGCGTGCGGCGGAAAGTGTCGGGAAAAAACAGTTTCCGTTGAGCGATGAAGATCTGTTCGCGCTTGCCAAGCGCGTCGGCCTGAAAATCCGCTGGTTCGACAAGCCGCCGTTCCGCGACCGGCGTGATGCGGAGAAGCCGTTGCACACGCTCGTGCGTTCTTTCTACGATGCGCCGGACACCGTGTTTCTCAATCGGCAACTGGAAAAGCGCCAGGGCCGCATCAAGTTCGACCTGGCCAACCACATTGCGCATCGCATCCTGCATGATGGCGACGGCGCCCGATCGTTACAGATCACGGGCGGCCGCGTTTCGGGACGACGCTTCGAAACGGAATCCCCCAATATGGATGCACGGGACATTCTGTTCGCCTGGCGTGACTTCGAGTGCAGTTACTTCGCCGCTGCCCTGCTTGGTCCCAAGGCGCCGTTTCGCCAGTTCCTGGCGCGTCACGCCTACGCGATGGATGTGGGCAACAAGGTCGAACTGTCGACGACACTGATCATGCGACGCATGTCCAGCGTCTCGCCCTACCCCCACTGGCATTATTTCGATGCCTATCCACCCGGAAATCTTCGCGCCGTGTATCGCGGCAATGGCATTCCGCTGCCCTGGGGCAATATGCGCATGGTCAGCGATCCCTGCCAGCATTGGGCCGTTTTCAAGATGTTGAACAGCACCTCGGACAGACCTTCGGCGCAGATATCGGTTCTGCGCAACGGCGACGATGCCAGGTTGTACTGTTGCGAATCGATCCGCAGTCGCGACCCGGCAGGTAACCGGCACGTCATCTGTGCCGGCATAGATCTCGCGCCCGCGCTCACCGCACAGGGCTTCGATGCCGATGATGTCATTGGTCAGATTGAATCTGCCTGCAATCGTCGCGGAGGCGCTGCCGCTATTCCTGCAGAAGCCCGCAAGAAATTGCAGAGTGTCAGCAAGATTTTGAACATCGGCTGGATTTCAGACGGCGCTGCCAAGGACGCGAGCATCATCTGCCCGAGAAGCTCCACCTGCCCGCGCGACAAGCATTGCCTCGGCCGTGCTGCGCCGCGCAAACAGGAAAAGGTCGAGACAATTCGTGACGAGATACGGGCGCAGCATTAACGATAGTTGGGAGTTGCGACCGGCACGACGGAGAAAATGGCGTCATTGCGAGCGGAGCATGGCGTCATTGCGAGCGGAGCATGGCGTCATTGCGAGCGGAGCGAAGCAATCTGTCGATCATCAGATTGCTTCGTCACTTCGTTCCTCGCAACGACGTCAGGCCGGGAAGAAATCTATCGGTTTGGTGGTGGTAATTGCTTCGACGTCTTTTGCTTCGAAACGGAACATCCGTACCCGCTGCACCAGCCTCTGCTCGAGGTCCTGGTCGCCGAGTTCACTGGACACGACTTCGCAAAACGTTACTTCACCGGAAGGTGCAATGGTCAGGCGCAATACGAGCTTGCCTTCCAGTGTCGGATCGGCGCGCAAGGCGCGATTGTAAAGGGCGAAGATTGCGCCCTTGTTCTTGTCGAATACGAGTTCGATTTCCTCGCGACTTCGCGATGCCTTGCCGCTTTCGCCGGTGCGCCTGGCACCGCCGGCGGATTGGCCGACAGCAGCAACCGGGCTTTCGATCTGAGATGTCGTGCGACCCGCAAGGCCTGAACCGCCGGTGTTGCGACTCATGCTGGCCGTGTTGATTCCGCCGCTGGCCGCGCCTGCCTTAGACGTGATCATAGAGCGCTCGTTACGCGCTGCCTGGCCAACCGACGCCGTCAACGGACGTTCGTCGGCAAGTTTTTCCAGCACGTCGCTGTCTGCAAGCGCCGCCAGATCCTCGGTAAAGGGCAGCAATGCCGCCTGCGCCTGTTCGCGCGCAACCTTTTGCATGTCGATCGGTTCCGGTTCGGGCTTGGGCGGCTCGGGTTTCTTTTCGACAACCTTTTCCGGCTCAGGCTCCTTGATCGGATCCTTGACGGGCTCCGGCTCCGGTTCCTTTACTTTCGGCGGCGGCGGAGGCGGCGGCTTCTGCTCGAGTAGCAGCTTGGCGATACGCGGTGGAATTTCCTCAATGGCATTCGGGTCGACAGCCGGCGTTGGCAGAAACGGCCACACTGCGCCCAGGAAAAACAGCACAGCGAAAACGATCGCAAGCAAACGGCGAAACTTCTGTTCCTGACCGGACGAGCTTGTCCAGGGCAGCTCGTATTCTCTGTAGTAAGGAATATCCAATCCGTAACTCCTAAACCTGTTCCCTGTCCGCCACTACCGGGCAGCACTGAGCTGGGCAACTTCTTCCAGCTTGTCTGAACTCTTTTGCAGTACCGCCAGCGAAATCTGTCCGTACTCCGACTCCGTACAGGTCGCCATGACCTTCTTCAGCAATCGATACGGGATGTCCTTGTCACCCATAATCGTTACTTCGCGGCCGGCGATGTTGTCCTGCGCTTCTTTTCGGAGAACGCGATCGTTCTGCGACAGCAGCGCCTGCCGCAGCTGCGGAATGTCGTTGCCCTTGGTCTTCATAACCTCTGATACTTTCGCAACGGGCACGCCCTGCACGATGATGTCTTCGTCTCCGATCAGGATGACGACGGTCTCTTTGGCTTTTTCCTCGGCAATGGATTCAGGAAGCTGAATGTCCTTCGCGTTCGGCAACACTTCGACGTCGGAAGAATTCACCAGCAGGAAGAAAACCAGGATCGTGAAAATATCCATCAGCGATACGAGATTCAGTGCGCCGCCGAGCCGGCCGCGCTTGTGGTGCCGATCCATGCGTCGCGCACGTCGTGACTTGACCATGGCTCAGGCTCCGTCCAGGACCGGCGCATCGCCGATCGAAATATCCGGAAACAGATCGCTCCGGATGATGTTTGCTTCTTCGATTTTCTGCGCGACACGAACACGGTCCATTACCTGGACCAGCGTGTCGTAGGGAATTTCCGCTTCCAGCAGGATCGCAGCGTCAGTCTTTTCCGGGTATCGCTTCTTGATATCCGAAAGTTTCGTGCTCAACGCCTCGAAGTCGTAGCCGTCATCCGAGTTCGGATAGACGCCCAGCGCGCCGACATTCCTGTCACCGACTTCGATCTGTTCTTTCCTGACGGTGATTTCCAGTTGGAAAGTCTGTTCCAGCGGATCGACGGGCTCGGTAGAGGAGCCTGGCAGATTCAGCTCGAGAATCGCCAGACGCGAGAACACCGCCGTAATCAGCAGGAACGGAACCAGAATCACCATCAGGTTCATGAACGCCGTAATGTTGAGTTCGGCCGTATCGGCGTTGTGCCGACGATGGCCGCCTCTGCGGCTGCGAATCATTGCTTATGCTCCAGCCGGCTTCAGCTGGCGTTCCGTGATGGCGTTCAGGAATTTGACGCTGGCCATCTCGAGACTGTCGACGATCTGGTTGGTCTTGGTCTGCAGCAATGCGTGAATCAGCAGCAGCGGGATCGCAACCATCAGGCCGAATGCCGTGGTATTCATCGCCACGGAAATACTGGCCGAGAGCATGTCTGCCTTGTCCGCCGGGTTCGCGTTGGAAACGGCTGTAAAGGCGTTGATCAGACCTATGATCGTGCCAAGCAGTCCGAGCAGAGTCGCAATATTGGCGAGCGTGGCAAGGTAGTGCGTGCGCTTTTCGAGGCGCGGCAGTACTTCCATCAGGCTCTCTTCCATTGCCTTTTCGACGTCATCCCGGCGGCGCGCCGACTTAACGCGGTACAGACCGTAAGTCAGGATGGACGCAATGGCTGCTTTCGACTTGCCGGTGATCGACGCCGCTTCCTGGAAATTGCCGGCTTTCAGAAACGGCACAATCTTTTTCCACAGACTACGGTTGCTGGCGCCGGACACGGTCAGATACATCCAGCGCTCGACGGCAATTGCCAACCCGAGGCCAAACACGATCAGGATCGGGTACATGAATATCCCGCCCTGTTGGAAAAAACGCACTATGGCGCCTAAAAAGTCCATTTGATTACTCCTCTTAAAATCAAATCGATCTTGAAAACCATTTACTCATTTGTCTCGCCGTACAGGTCGTCGTAGTACTCGACCTGCCGCATGAACTCCGTCCGGTCCAGCGGCGCCATCACCTCGTCTAGCAGCGTGTTGACCGGTTTCCCGGTCAGGTCGCCTGGATCCGATTTCTGCCAGGGCACGATGTACAACACCTTGGGTAACTCCTGGTTGCCGGTAATCTCCGTCCGGCCAAGGTCCAGCTCGTCCATCACGCGCCCATCCGATGCACTGCGGCGGATGTCCGCGGACAAAACCGCTGAAGGAACACCGGGCTCGAGCTCGTCGCGCTCCGCGGCCTGCTCCTTGGCTTCGACGGCTTCCTCGTCGACCGCCTCCTGAGCAAGCCCCGCCGAAGTAACCAGCAGCAATAGTCCCGCGAGAATCAACTTCATACCTGTCACTCCGTCACATTTGCGGTTCTTTGTGAGCTGCCAATGCGCCGTTTGAGATCTGCTATCCACTTTGTGACCTGCTCATCCTCGCCACCGAGCTCCTGGTAGCGTTCAAAATGTTGCAGTGCGATATCGAGCCGCTGCAGATAAAGTTCATTGAGGACGCCCAGGTTGTAGTGTGCCAAGGCGTAGTCAGGGTGCGCTGTGACGGCCTTCATATAAGCAGACTCTGCGGCCTCGAATTGTCCCTGGCGACGCAACAGCATGCCGAGCTGGTTGAGTGCCGCCGGGTGCTCCGGATCGAGGATGAGCGCGTCGGTCAGGCTGTTTTCCACTGCCTTGTCGTCGCCGTTGCTCGTGTAGATGATCGCAAGATTGACATGAGCACCGGGAAAGTTCGGGTACTGCAGCAGAAATTCCTGAAAGCGCAGCTGCGCATCGAGGAAGTCGCCTGATGCCATCGACGACACAGCCTGTTCGTAAAGCGTTTGCGCTTTGGCCGGCACCTCGCGAATTGCGCCCGGCTGGCCAGCCTCAGCTGCGCGGGCGGAATCCGCCGGCTTCGGGCCGGACGCACAGGCACCCAGCACGAAGCTGCATGCCAGCACGAGAAACGCGTTTCGTATGCGTACTTCAGTAAAGCGCTGTAACAACATCTTCGCTGCGCTCCAGTTTGGCGTATCGGGCCGGCAACAAGCTCGCCAGCGCGTCAAAACTCTTCTTCACCCATTCGTCGTAAACGCCGTCCACGGTGCGGGCAGCATTCGTCTCGAACAGCTCGATGGCTTTCTCTTCGAACGGAAACGTCTGTTCTTCGAGCAACATGTCGTACTGTTCGAGTGCCGCTTCGTCGAGGTTGGTCGGCCGCTCGGACGCCATCAGGTCGCGGCTGAATTGCTGATACACCTCGCCAAGGCGGAAAGTCGCAGCCGTCGTCACCTCGGCAACACCGTAGTCCGCAGCTTCGCCGTAAACTTTCAGCACGTCTTCCATTAAGGATTTCTTGAGTTTCAGGCTCTCGGCCAGCGGCTGAGTGATTTTCACGGTCATGAATCGGTAGCGAACCGGTTCCGCGAGTTCGAGGGAAGCTTTTGCCGCGAGGTACCTGGTGCGATCGGATCGCTGCGATCCGGCAGTGGCATCAACCTCGATGATCTCCGCCAGCATACGGTCGCGTGCGCGACTGTCGCCACTGGCCTCGGTGATTTCCAACAAGCGAAACCGCGCTTCGATCGATTCGGAAAGCGGGTTTGGATACTGCGCGACGATGTTCTGCAATACCCGCTGCTCAGACGCGGTTTCAGCCGAGGCCTGGTACAACTCGGAGGCTTTCCACAATGCCTCGCGCTTCACCTCGTCACTGCTGTCCGGATCCGCTGCGATACGTTCGAATTCGCCAGCCGCTTCCGCACTTCGTCCCGTTTCGAGGTAGCTGACAGCAAGCTTTTGAGTAATGTCGTCGACGTATTCGCTGTCCGGATAATTGCGGCGGAAATCCTCGAGCACCGTAGTTGCCCTGCCCCAGGCCGCCATATTGATGAGCACGGCAGCAGCGTCGTATTCGGCTGTCGCACGGATCTTCGAATCGGGCACGGCCTGACCGAGCCTCGTGAAATGCGCAACGGCTGAATCGAACTCACCGGCATCGCGGGCCAGTTCGCCCTGTTTGTAAATCGACGAAGCGATGCGATCCTTGATTTCCTGATGCGCTTTGGCGTCATCCGCCGGCGTGAAGTTCCTCAGCTGGTAATAGGAGGATTCCGCGTTCGCGAACTGCTCGATGTCGAATTGCGAATGCGCGATCACTGTCCACGCCGTGCGCGCCTGCGAGGCTTCGACCGGCGGTTGCTTGGTTACGACGGCCTGGCCGACAGCGATGGCAAGATCGAACTGGCGCTGCTGGAAAAGGTCTTCGGCAACGGTCGTGAGGACGGCGCCGGACTCCGGGTGCGCCGGGAAGGTCTGCGCGAAACGCAGCCCGCTGTCGAGATAGCGTTGATGCCAGGCGGTCTTTTCGGCGCCGGTCAGGGTCTCTTCATAGGCGCGGTACGAGAGTATCGCAGCGTAGCCTGCTTCGCCGGAGTGATCGTGCGGCGGGTAATTATACGCCGTCGCTTCGTACTCGTCCGTTGCGAGATCGAAATCCTTGCTTTCGAACAGGATCTCCGCGAGCAGGAAATTGGTGTTCGCCGAATCCGCCTCACCCGGGAAATAATTCAGGTACTTGCGATACCATCGCGCTGCCTCCTGGTAATCGCTGCGCTTGCCATCTTTCTGCGCCTCGGCATGGTAGTACTGGGCGAGGTCGGTGAGGTTTGCCTTGAGGTGTGCAGCAACCGCGGTGTTCGTCTCACGAGGGTTGCGATCCCAGAAAGGGCTGTCCATGCCGTAGCGTTCGACGAATCCTTTCTTGCCATCGAGTACCAGCGTCGGGAAGCCGCCGAGTTTGTATGCTTCGATTACCTCAACCTGCAATAGCGGCGCTTTCGGATGATAGGGATCCTGCTCGACGAAAGCCTCGTAAGTTTCCGCCGCATCGACGAAACGTTCCTTTTCCAGGTACAGGTCGCCGAGATTCATGAAGACCACGTAACCGTATTCAGGATAGCCACGATCGGCAAGCGCGCTGGCAATGCTATCGGCGCCATCCATATAGGAAAAACTGATGCTCAGGACGCGAAACGTATCTTCGACTATTTCGCGTTCCGCCCGACTCAGATCCGCGAGTCGGTCCTCGCCATCGTGTATTTCCACGCCGGAGATCTTGCGATCGAGCAACTCGAAGAACGGCCGCAGACTGTCTTCGTGCATGGCCAGCTTGAATTGCGACCAGCCGAGCTTGTACAGGGATTGCTCGTAGAAGCGTGAGCTGTCGCCGGCCGCGACGACGCGCTGATACGCCGCTTCCGCCTCGTGATAGTCCTTGCGCAGGAACAGCATTTCGCCGCGCCGGAACTGAACCTCGTCGATCAACGCGGTCTCCGGATAACGATCGACAAGTTCGTTCAGGACTCGCAGCGCATCGTCCGTCTTGCCGGCAATTTCGTAGGCGCGAGCCAGCTGATACAGCACCGTGTCGTTGCGGCGGTAGTCCGGATACGCCTCGAGCAGCTGGTGAAACAGGGACGTCGCGCTTTCGTACCCGGCGGAGTCGAGTGCTTCAATGTTGTCGCGAAGCTGTTCCGCTTCGCTGGCCTCGAGCTCAAGATCGGCGAGTCGCCGCATCGCCTCCGCGCGCAGCTCCGGATCGTCCGATACCAGATCGAGAAACGCACGGTAGTTTTCACGGGCCTTGTCCGAGCTGTTGACTATCAGCTTGCCGGGCCGAACCTCGACCGTTTTCTTGTCCAGGCTCTTGATCGTTTCTTTTTCTTTCGGTGCGGCAGTGGCGAGGCTCGCCAGCGCGCAGGTCAGCAACGGTAAGAGGATTTTGCTGAATGGCCGGGAGATCATCGCGATGCATCTCCAACGGTCGACGAGAGATCGTAGATCGCGGCCAGCGCAAATCGGGCCTGCACAGTGTAAGTATCCAGACGTTGCTTCTGCGCCTGCAATTCGTCAACGGCAATATCGCGCAGAAACGCGCGCTGCATCGCCATCGAGACATCAACGCGGTCGCGAAGTGAATCTATACTCGGGCTCAATCCCTCAACCTGCTGCCTGAAGCCTGCGAACAACAACGGTTCCCTGCGCATCGACTCGTCGACCTGGCGCCTTGATCGCTGCGTTTCCACCAGTGCTTCGCCCGCCTGGCGCAGGTTGCGCCGGATCGTTGCGGCGCGCACCTTGAATTCCTTGTCCAGCTCCCACTGCAAGACGCCCTTCAGCAACTTGATCTTGTGGCGGACTTCTGCCGCTTCGGGAATGTTTGCCTTCAGGGCCGGATTGCGCTCCATGGCGGTAATCTCTCCCCACAGCGCAAACTCCTGTTCGGTTGCCAGGGCCAGCGAGTCGCTGCTCTTTTCGATGCTGTCGAGTCGTGCATCGAACTCGAGCTTGCGCTGGACCATGCCGTCCAGGTCCGCGTTGGCAAGGCTTTCCTCAACTCGTGGCAGCCGCTGCTTGTATGCGATCTCGCGGGTCTCGATCATGCTGCGGTAGACATCGACGCTCTGCTGCCATCCCTCGAGATTGTTCAGCAGGTAGGCCAGGTCGCGGTAATTCTTCAGGCCTTCCTGAAACTTGTGAGTCGCCAGCAGATGAAACAGGTAACGCGCTTCCGGTCCTTCCGGCAGCTCCTCGAGTTTCCAGTACCAGCCGGTTGTGCCCAGCGGATCCTGTGCGAGAAAGTCATCGAACAATTCGCCGGATTCGATCAGCTCGATAGTTCGATCGATACGGGAGGTTTCCTCGTAGAACGCTTCGATAGCGTTCAGGTAGTGATCGGCAGCCTGGCTGATGGAATCCAGCTTGGCCATCGCGTAGGGAATCGCGAGCATCGATTCCTGCACTGCCGGATCCAACAGATCGCGTCCTCGCAATTCCATCCACGGCACCAGCGCGCGGTTATAGTTGTCGGTTTCTGCATCGGCCCAGCCGACCCCGAGCAGTGCCTTGTTGGAAAACGGGCCGGACAGGCGAACCCGCTGCAAGGGCGGCTTCGCCGCCAGCGGCTGCCCGTCCTGTAAATAGGCGTAGCCGAGCGCGAGATTGGCTTTGTCGCGAAGGGAACGTGATTCCTCGTTCCAGGGATTCAGATTGCCGATCTCATCGAGCATGTCGACCGCGGAATTGACCCGGCCGCTGCGCACCATCGCAACGCTGAGGTTGTATTTCGCGTAACTGGACCATTCGTTCTTGCCTCGCCATGCGTTGAGGGACTCAATCGCTTTGTCGTACTCCCCCTGGTCGATCATGATCTGCGCCTGCAGCATGCGCCGCTCCGACTCGAGCTCCTTCGGCAATTCGCTCTGGATGTTTGCCAGCGCCTGTTCTGATTCGGCGAGATATCCGCGTTGCAACCAGATCTTGGCGAGGAAAAACCAAGTGCGGTCGCGGATCTGCGGATCGACATTGTCGGCGAGCAAACGCTCGAAAATCTGGGCGGCCCGCAGGTGATGGCCGTACGAAAGGTACAGTCCACCGAGAAGCAGTTCTGCTTCGGCGTCGTGATTCGGCAGGCGAGTCTGCTGCTGCGCCGCCATCAGGCGCACGATGGCCGGAAAATAATCTTCTTTGTAGAAGTGGAACAACACCTCACCGTAGTGAGGGTCCTTGACGATCGTCGGCTTCTTGTCGTTCTTCGCTGCGTGCGCCTCAAACGGCAACAACGCCAACGCAATGACAAGCCATAGAACAAGACGGATTGCGTGGCGAGCGATCAAGGATCACTCCCATTCCTTAATGACGAACTCCGGCTGCTGTTTTGCGACACGGTCCGTGATTTCCATTTCCACATACTTGGCACCGATGCCCTTGTTGAAGGTCATCGTGGCACCGCGCCGATAATCTCTCACATGCGGTCCCTTTCCCGTAAACACGGCGATTAATTCGTGGTCACCCACTTTGAGGTTTCCCATGTGGACGCGATGCACACCGCCGCGCAACAGCGCCTTCGCTTCCCTTTCCGTGTACAGGTAATTGGCGACGTCCTTGCCGTCGATTTTGAGCGTGACCGAATCCAGTTCGAAGTATTCGCCGACGTCCATCGAAATAAAGAACGCGACCTGCGAGTTGGCCGGAAACAGCAGCTCTTCTTCCAGCAGGAACAGGTCGCGGTTTAGATCCAGCACCTCTTTTTTAAGAGACTGAACGTCCTCATCGAGACTGCGGAACTGGCTTCGCGACTGTGCCTGGTCTACCTCGGTTGACGCGGCATTGGCGGCTACGACGTCAGGGTTCTGGATTGCAGATCCCTGTGCAAAAGCCGCGACGATACCTGCGAGCCAGACGATGCCAATCGCGGCAGCGTTCGTGACCATTCGATTTCTCTTGCCTGTCACTTCGTTTCTCCTGCTGCCAGCCGGCAGCACCTGTTACTCGCGGAGGAGCGTACGGATTTCGGTCAGATAATGTTCTTCGTAGCCCGGCTTGTAGCCGTGGTGTACATAGCGCACGGTACCGGCGCGATCGAGGATCACGGTTACCGGCATGGCTTCAACCTGGTAGAGCTTGCTGACGGCTTTGGTCTCGTCGAACAAAACGGGGAAAGTTACGCCCAGCTCTTCGACCATCTGCATGGCACGACGCGAGTCGTCATCGATATTTACGCCGAGCAGGCGGAAGCCGACGCGCTCATAGCGGTTGTGGAGGTCGTCGAGGAGTGGCATTTCCTGGCGGCACGGTCCACACCACGTCGCCCAGAAATTGATCATTACGACATCGCCGCGGTATTCGCTGAGTCGCAGGTTCTGGCCGGTGGCACTTTTCAGCGCAAAATCCGGTGCCGGCTGGCCCATGAGGCCGGATGAGGCAAGACTGCCCAGTGCGAAGATTGATAAGAATGCTCCAAGCAGTATTGGTTTTAGTCCCTTCATGATCCTGTTCCTTTGTAGTCCTTGAGCTTCGCTCGCGCGCACAAAATGCGAGTGCCGTCCTTGGGCACTCGAATCAGCCATTCCCGGCATCGAAACCGTAATGAGTCTCCGCGAAAAACGCTCGCGACTCAGACGGCATGGCAGCAAGGAAAGTCGCCGCGGCCCATAGCGACGACTGACGCCAGATTCCTACTGTGAATGGTGACAGCCGGAGCCCGTTGATAGCCGTGATGATCGTCACAAATGGCCGGTCCGGTCTGAACATAATTCGCTGCTCTCGTGTCGCGCGGTTATTCGTGGTGCCTGGCACCGCATTGCTGCATCCGGCAGACTCCTGCGTCGGTCGAGGAGCGTTACGGAACGGTCGCTCGCGAGCGCGCCGGACTCTCTCAATAATAATCGTATATTTTTGAATTTAAAGGAAAAAAGCGTCGCCTTTCGGCGACAGAACGGGTCGCAGATGAGCGACAGATGGGAAGTTTATTGAGGCTCGTCAGGAGCTTCCGTGACATCCGGCGGACGCAAGCCGTCCGAATAAAAAAGACGGCCTTCGGCGTCGATGACTATCCCCTCGTAGTCGGGCAATGTGGCAATCAGGCGCAGCCCTTTGTCGACACCCATGATGAAAACCGAAGTGGAGAGTGCATCGGTGATGACAGCGTCCGGCCCGACGATGGTTGCACTATGAACGCCATTTGCCGGCTCACCGGTGGCTGGCTGGATGATGTGGTGGTATCGCTTGCCGTCTTCCTCGAAGTAGCGTTCATAATCACCGGAAGTCGAAATCGCCTCGTCGACCAATGGAATTGACACGGCCACTTTGCCTTCCTCGCGCGGATCGCGAACGCCAACCATCCATGGCTGGCCCCGTCGATCACCGAGTAATCGCGAGTCGCCGCCGGCGGTAACAACCGCGTTGCGAATTCCTCGCTGACGCAGAATTTCCACACCCTGCTCGACCGTGTACCCCTTTGCGATGCCGCCGAGATTGATCCGCACGCCCTGCTGCGCAAAGCTGATCGTGTTATTGACCGGATCAGCGTTGACCAGCCTGTAGTTGATACTGCCGAGTTCCTTTTGGATCGTTGCCGCATCCGGGCGACGTCGCTCGCGAAAGTCGTAGTGCTGGCCGACGCTTTCGTAGGTGATGTCGAATGCGCCAAGCGTCAGAACGGAGATATCGAGGGACCGCAGAACCAGTCCGGTCAGCTCCGCTCCGGCATCGACCGGCCCGTTGGCGGCTTCGCGATTGATCAGCGAAATCCGGCTGTCCTCTATATACGTACTCATGAGCTGGTTGATTCGTGAAACCTCGTCGAAAACGGCCTCAAGCGCCTCTTTGCCGGCCACCGGATCGTCATGCCAGAGGTATACGCTTATTTCGGTGCCCATCATCGGCCGCGAATCACCCTGCCACTCTGCCGCCGAAGGACTTGAATTCATTGCAAAAGCAGCCATGACACCGACTAGTGTTAATGCAAGCCAGGGTTTATCCTTGCTGCCACGCTGAAACACCCTGGAGGTGGATTGTGACGTCATTTCTGATATTCCTGGCCGTAATCGTTGCGCTGGTGCTGTTCGTGATCGGTATCTACAACAGCCTGGTGAATTCGCGCAACCGGGTCAAAAATGCCTTTGCCCAGATTGATGTGCAATTGACGCGGCGTCATGACCTGATTCCGAATCTCGTTGAAGCCGTCAAAGGCTACATGAAACACGAGCGTGAGACACTTGATGCCGTCATAAGTGCCAGGAATTCGGCCGTTTCCAGTCTCGATGCGGCAAAAGCGGACCCGTCGAATGCCGCCGCTATCCAAAAGCTCGGTGCCGCAGAAGGCATGCTCGGCGGCGCGCTCGGACGGCTGTTCGCTCTGGCTGAAGCCTATCCGGACCTGAAAGCCAACCAGAACATGATGCAATTCCAGGAAGAGCTGTCGAGTACCGAAAACAAGGTGGCATTTTCACGCCAGGCATTCAACGATTCGGTGCTTTCGTACAACAACACCGTGCAAAACTTCCCCAACAACATCATTGCGGGAATGTTTCAATTCCAACCTGCGTCCTATCTCGAAATCGAAGCAGCCGAAAAACGCCAGGTGCCTGACGTAAAGTTCACCTGAAAGCGCAAGGCTGGTCGTTGCACCACATCGACAGAATTTCATAGCCTTTTGTCGTGAACTTTTTTGACGCACAGGACAAGGCGCGGCGGGTAACCCGCTGGCTGATCGTCGTTTTTTTTATCGCCACATTGCTAATCGTGGCCGGCGTAACGCTGATCTTCGGTGCTGCGATCTATCTGTTCGCCGACGGCCAGATCATCACGCATCCGACGATGTTGCTGCCGATAGCGGCAACGACAGCGTTTTTTATTCTTGGCGCCACCGCTTACAAGACGGCGCGCCTCGGACGCGGTGGCGGACAGGTCGCTATCGACATGGGCGGCACGCTCGTTCCGCCGGACGTGCACGACCCGCTGCGCAGACGTCTGCGAAACGTCGTTGAAGAGATGTCCATTGCATCCGGGCTTCCCGTTCCCGAGATCTACGTGCTGGAGGAAGAGCCTGGTATTAACGCGTTTGCGGCAGGTTTTGCGCCGGGCGACGCTGCTGTTGCCGTGACTCGCGGCACGCTCGAGACGCTGGATCGTGACGAACTGCAAGGCGTCATCGCGCACGAGTTCAGTCACATTCTGAATGGCGACATGCGCCTGAATATACGACTCATGGGAGTGCTGTTCGGCATCATGGTCCTTGGCCTCGTTGGCAAGACCATCCTGCGTGGTGGTTATCGGGCCGGCTTCTTGTCGAGCCGGCGAAAAGGCGCTCATCCTGTCGTGCTCGTCGTCGGCCTGGGCCTGACAATCGTCGGTTGGATCGGTGTATTGCTGGCACGCGGAATCAAGGCAGCAGTCTCTCGACAACGCGAGTTCCTGGCGGATGCTTCCGCGGTGCAATTCACCCGCCAGACGGACGGCATCGCCAATGCCTTGAAAAAAATCGGTGGCTATTCGGCGCATTCCTACATTCGCACAGTCGATCCGGAAGAAGTCAGCCACATGCTGTTTGCCGGTGGCATAGCGAAACTTACATCGCTGTTCGCAACGCATCCGCCGCTGATCGAAAGAATTCAGGCGCTTGACCCGTCCTTTCGTGAAAGCGATTACCCGAAACGGGATATTCGCCGGCGCAACGAGGCGGACTTGCCCGGCCAGGTTTCCGGACTTACCGCAGGAGTTAGCGCGGCGCTCGCGGTTGGCAACGCAACTGGAATCGCCGATTCAATAAAAGACGCCATCGGCGTTCCGCAAGCAAAGCACGTTGAGTTTGCACAGCAGCTCCGTAAATCGTTCCCCGAAGATCTATACGACGCAGCACATTCACACGAATTGTCGTTGCTGCTGGCAGTGGCGCTGGCAATGCACGCCGATTCACATGTCGCGGGAAGGCAATTGCGTATCGTTAAGGACATGCTTGGCGATGATCGCGCGTCCTTTGTCGCACGCTTTCACGCTGAGCTGATCGACATCGGACCAGCGTATCGCCTGCCATTGCTGGAGATCGCTTTCCCGACCTTGAAACTCCGCCCGACGCCGCAGCTGGAGTTTCTCCTGCAATTGGCGAAACGCCTGATCGAAACCGATGGCCAGGTGGAGTTGGGAGAGTTTTGTTACTACCGGATACTGGCAAGCCAGCTGAGCCAGGCGGCCGCGCCGGGCCATAGCCGCCGCGCCGTGCGCAGTTCGAAGAAATCCATTCGGCTGGCCGCCGTCCGCTTGATTCGGGTTCTCGCCGACCAGGGCAATGACGATGCAGAAAGCCGGGAGCATGCCTTTCGCGCCGGCATTGCCGCGTTCGGCGACTGGGCGCGCGAAACGGATGCGTCGGTCGCTCCGGATACGCGGATCACGGCCCTGGAGAAAAGTCTCGATACGCTTGGCGGCCTCAACAGCAGCGGTCGCCAGCGTCTGATCGAAGGGGTGAGCCGCTGCATCGCCCACGACGGGCAGCTGACGCTGGCCGAGGCAGAATTGCTGCGCGCCGTCTGTACCAGCCTGGATTGCCCGTTGCCACCGTTGCTTGCCGCGACGCCAGGCGATATTGCGATGGCGTGAGGTCTGCGCGCGATTAGCGTATGATCGATGGCATAGCGCAATGCCGCATCATCGCGGCCAACGCTTGGGCCCCTGATATTGAAATTGTCGACTTTTTTGGAATAAAATCATGCGTATACGCTTAGGTTCGACCTTGCTTATTGTTGCTGTACTGATGGCGATGCCGGTACAGGCTGCCACCAAACAGGAAAAGCGCGTTGCCGATTCGACCGATGTGCTGGATCAGTTTCTGCGCATACCGGAACAGTCAGTTCCCCCGACACTGCTGGCGCGTGCTTATGCTGTTGCCGTTGTGCCGAATGTCGTAAAGGTCGGCTTCGGTCTCGGTGCACGGCGCGGCAAAGGCATTCTGGTCGTCCGCAACGCCGACAATACCTGGAGCAACCCGGTATTCGTCACACTCACCGGCGGCAGCCTGGGATTCCAGATTGGCGCTCAGTCCACCGACATCATCCTCGTTTTCAAAACCCGCAAGGGCGTTGAGAACATTACCAGCGGCAAGCTCACGCTTGGCGCAGACGCGTCGATAGCCGCCGGTCCGGTTGGCCGTCACACCGCTGCCGCCACCGACCTGCAGTTCAAAGCAGAGGTGTATTCGTATTCGCGCAGTCGCGGGCTGTTTGCCGGGGTTGCACTGGAAGGCGCCGGCGTCACCATGGATCGCAAGTCCAACGCGGCGTTCTACAAATCCCCCAGCCTGACACCCGACCAGATATTCGCGAGCTCAGGGAATGCGGCGCCGACCGTCGCGAACAATTTCGTGCAGCTGCTGACGGCGCAGACGCGACGCCTGCCGAAACAGCCGGGAATGGAGACCGGCGTTGCTGCAGCATCACCTGCCCGTTCGTCCACGCCGCCGTCAACGGGCGTGAAGACTTACGGCATCGCCGACCCGGACGCGGCCAGCGGTTCGGACGACGACTACGATTCGCAGGAATTCTAGGATCGGACGGGAGTAACCGGAGACTTGCAGCGCGAGCAGCTTGGCTGATTACTGCGAGCCTTCCTGGCGTCGTTTAAGCTCTTCGCGAATGGCATCCAGATCGGGCGGTGTGTCTGGCGCATCGTCCGCTTCGCTGCTTTCCTCAGGGATGACCTGTACTCCGGGCGCGTTGCCCGGTGGCATCGGTGTTGCAGCCGGTCCGGCTGCGCTCGGCGCCGTTGATGCGGTGTTTCCCTCAGGCGTATTGCTACCCGGTGGCAATTGGCCGAACTGGCCCAGGTATGCGGCCTCCTCACGTAATCTTTGCGCCTCGGCAGCCCGTCGTCGGGCTTCGGCCGCCGCTTCCTGGGTACGCCGCAATGCCTGACGTTTCTGTTCCGACTGGGCATCGAGTTCCGCGCGACGTGCCGCATCGGCACTGGCAGCCAGCCTGTTCGCCGCCTCGCGTGCATTGACGCACTCGGCATCGTATTTCATCTGCGAGCGATTCTGCGCACAGCGAACCATGGTCGCTTCGAGCAGGAAGGGATTCTCGACGAATTCCGATACCGTGCGCGGCGGAACCTCCTTGCTGCAGGCCAGCATGAGGCCCGGCAGCCCCAGGAATAGAGTGATTCGGCTGGTCTTTGCTTGCATTACAGTTTCAATCATCCGGCTGTACGAGAAACGGGAATTCTGTGCTGCGCCGCATGATAGCACCGTGATTGCACATAATAATGTGCAGAAGTTCGCACTTCTCTTCGGCAAACTCGTTCGGAAACATCGGTTTATATGGACCAGCCGGAAGAAATCCCCGGTCGCCGCCGCATAACTTCCTGATATAGTGGCGTCGCCCCAGGCCACCAGATACAGGATCGTGTCCGGACCCAGCCAGTTTCGCCTGCTCAGTCAGCGCCGCTTCGCCCCTTTCTTCGCCACCCAGTTCCTGGGCGCATTCAATGACAACGTTTTTCGTAACGGCCTCATCATTCTGATTACGTTTCAGGGCGTGCAGATTGCCGGAATGTCGGCCAGCGAACTCGCCAATGTCGCAGGCGCACTGTTCATCCTGCCCTTCTTCCTGTTTTCGGCGACTGCCGGACAACTGGCGGACAAATACGAGAAGTCCCTGCTGTTTCGCCGCATCAAGCTGCTTGAAATCGCGTTGATGCTGATCGCCGCGTTCGCCTTTATTTCCAAGAGTTACACGACGCTGCTGTTCGTGTTGTTCCTGATGGGTTGCCAGTCGACCTTGTTCGGCCCGGTCAAGTACGCCTACCTGCCGCAACAGCTTGCAACCCATGAACTGATCGGCGGCAATGCACTGGTCGAGTCCGGAACCTATGTGGCGATCATCCTGGGATTACTCGTCGGCGGCATCTCGGTATCGGTCGAAATTGCGAACCAGTCGCTGATTGCATTGTTCCTCGTCGCCATCGCGGTTTGCGGCTACCTCGCAAGCCGCAGCATTCCGCCGACGCGTGCCGTCGACCCGGGTCTGCGGATCAATTGGAACTCGCTCACCCAGACTTGGCAAATCGTACGCTTCGCGCGTGAAGATCGCAGCGTGTTCATCTCCATCATGGGTATTTCATGGTTCTGGTTTTTTGGTTCTGCTATTACGATCCAGGTACCTGCATACACACTCGACATACTCAACGGCAACGAAGAGATCACGACGATTCTGCTGGTCGCGTTTGCGGTAGGAGTCGGCATTGGTGCCTTACTCTGCGAAAGACTTTCCGATCACCGCATCGAGCTTGGACTCGTGCCGTTTGGCTCCATAGGCCTGACGGCTTTCGCGATTGACCTTTATTTCTCACAGCCGACCATGAATCTGATGGCCGTCTCGACGGTCGGCGAATTTCTGAGTCGAAGTGGAAGCTGGAGAATCCTGCTCGACCTCGCGATGCTGGGCGCGTTCGGCGGCTTCTACAGCGTGCCGCTATACGCGTTGATTCAACAACGTGCAGACCGCACTCACCTTTCCCGCATCATCGCAGCGAACAACATCATCAATTCGTTTTTCATGGTGGTTGCTGCCATTCTGGCCCTCGTGCTGCTGAATAGCGGCGTATCCATTCCGCAGTTTTTCCTGGTCCTTGCCGCATTGAACGCAGTGGTTGCCGTGTACATTTACTCGCTGCTTCCGGAGTTTCTCATCCGTTTCGTCGTCTGGATTCTGATCAACGTTCTTTACCGAATCCGGCCTGCGGGCAATGACAATATTCCGAAGAGCGGTCCGGCCATTTTAGTCTGCAATCACGTAAGTTTTGTCGACGCATTGATTGTAGGTGGGTCGATACGGCGCCCCGTAAGGTTCGTCATGTATTACAAGATATTTGAAATTCCAGTGTTGCGATTTCTGTTCAAGACAGCAAAAGCGATTCCGATCGCACCGGCCAAAGAAGACGAAACCTTGCTGGCCGAGGCTTTCGAGAGAATCGATGCCGAGCTTGCAGCTGGAAACCTGGTTTGTATTTTTCCGGAAGGGGCAATTACCCGCGACGGCAAGATTCATTCCTTCAGACCGGGCATCGAGAAAATTATCGAGCGGCGCCCCGTTCCCGTCATACCAATAGCACTGTCCGGGCTATGGGGCAGCTGGTTCAGTCGCAAAGCGGGCGGCGGGCTTCGCAGAATTCCGGGTCGATTGTTTGCAAAAGTAGATGTCCGGATCGGCGAAGCGGTACGGCCGGCCGATGCCACGGCACCGGGTATGGAGTTATTGGTAAGAACGCTTCGCGGGACTCGCCGCTAGGCTCCCCTGTGTTACGCCTTAGTCAATTGCCGGGCTGATCGCCGGAAGGGTTATTGACTCCGCTGCCAGTTCCTCTTGCGGAACCGCAAGCTTTTTTCGCCACTCGTCGAGAAGTTCCTGCCGATTTCCGACCAGTGCCGGGCCAGACGAATAATCGAACTGCAATTCAGCCACTTCGGCAAATCCTGTTTCGCGAGTCAGGACGAGCAGCCGGTCATGACCGCCTGCATTGTCGCGGGTCGCAGCAGAATCGTCCGTTGCGATCGCCGGGATACCGGTGTCGAGAACCATGCGGGAACCTGGCAACGCCTTTGGCGCGCGAATCGCGTCGAGCCAGATCAGTCCGGACGGTGAAATTGCCGTCCGATGAACCCAGCGCGGCGTACGCAGCAGAACCCGGGAGTCGCGAGAGCTGAAAAGAATATCGCTGATGACATCCGGCAGCCCGAGCGTCTGCTCACTGACACGGCCACTGCGAATATCCAGCCAGCGCGCTTCGTTCGCTGCATTCACAAGAACCAGTCTCTGTGTTTGCGACGACACCTCCATCTTGCGTAGCGCCGAGGTTCCTTGCCAGACGTTGCGCAAATTCCAGCTGCCGCTTCGATCCGGGCTCAAGACTCTGAGTGCGCCGCTTTCCGCTCCCAGATAGAGGTGCTCAGCGTCAGCAAACGCCATTGACGGGTGCATTTCCCCAAGCTCGATCTCCGCCAACAACTGTCCGGAATCCGTGTTCATGACCAGCGCGCGTCTTCCGCTATTGACGGCCAGTCTCGAGCCATCCGGCGAGAATTGCATCTGGTCAGCACTCTTGATCAATGCATGCGCAGAGAATTTTTTCGGCACACCGCTTGTCGCATCCCAGATACGAATACTTCCGTTCTGCGCGACGCTGGCGACAAGCAGACCGTCGCGACTGAACGATACGGCAGTAACTGACGCCTGGTGTCCGATGAAACTCACCTCATCGCCGGCTTTGGCGAGTTCCTCTTCACCAGCATCAATACGAACTATGTGAACATGCCCATCGTAGTCACCGATGGCCATTCGCATGCCGTCGGGTGAGATCGCACTGATCGAATCACCTGATTCTCTCCACAACTTGTGTGCCGAATTCGTAGTGCCGGGGTCAGTGCCGGATACCTGTGGCGCCACCAATGGAGCGTGCCACAGGCGGCTTATGCCGGTTGGTGACCCGGTCAACACGAGTTTCTCATCGCGGCTGAACGCGAGCGTCGTTGCCAGGTTCTCGTTCATGCCGCTGCCGAGCAGCGGCCCCATGATGCTGCCATCGTTGCTGCGATAGACCTGGAATCCGTAGCGGGGACTTCCTGCGAGAAACTTCTGCCCGGTTTCCGAGAACGCCATTTGCCACTGCGCCGTTTGCCATTCCTGCAGCAGAGGCCGGTCGGGAACGTCGGCATGCCACAGTGAAACGCCGCGGTCTCCGTGCAAGGCGCCGAGCCGGCTGCCGTCCGGGGACAGAGCTATGCGGCTGGGCTGTATGTCGAGATCGAATTGCGCGAGCAATCTGTTCTTCCTGAAATCCCAGATGCGTACCGAGCGATCATAGTCTGCGATCGCAAGGTGATTTCCGCTCGCGTCGATACTGACAAGTGCTGGCGTGCCGGCCACGCCGATCTTGCCGAGCACTTTAAGAGTCTCAAGCGACCAGAGTTCGAAGTTCGTATTCGCTTCACCACGACTTTGAACCAGCAGATGCCGGCCGTCATCACTCAGTCGAAGCTGCTGATTGGCTACCGCGATTGACAGCGATGCGTGCCGTCTGCCATCCACTGTGCGCCACACGTTGACCGTATCGGCACCGGTGGTTACCAGATAACCCAGTGCTGGACTGATACCGACGACCGCCTCGCTGGCGGGGACTGCAACGGTCCTAGCGGCCTGCGCGCTGGCAATGTCCCACATGCGCATGCCGTCGCTTTGTGACGATCGTGCCACGGCATAGCGACCATCCGGCGCAAGCCAAAGGTTATCCGAGTCCTTTTCCACGGGTTCGGGAATATCCAGACCACGATCAAAATTTTCGACGATCACCTGCGAATTCAAACTCAGATCCCAGGCAACGAGATGCCCGTCGATTCCAATAGCCTCATCACGAATACTAAGACTCCATGTACCCGACAGCAGCTCGCCATTCAGTGAGGAAAGTTCTGCTCGGTCAATGCGAATGATCTCATTGGCCGATGACGACGATTGTCGAAACTGCAGATCAACCGTGCGTCCCGATGGAGCTATCAGCTTGATGAGCAAATCCGAAAGCCTTGCATGGCTGACATTGACGCTCAGGCCGATCCTATTGACACGTCCGTCTCGATCGACCACGACGCGGCGAACCAGCGGCGTGACATCAAGCGCTGAAACAGTCCAGGCGTCTCTTTGCTGCAACTCGCCGCTTGCAAACGTCCATTGACTGATGCGCGCCCCGTCAACGAAGCTCAGGGCGACATCCTGCGGATTGAATACGACGCGCTGCGACATTTGATCGGGCACGGTGCCGACCAGCTGCGGATAGTCGTCGCCAACAAGGGTCGCCGCGCGCCGCCGTCTCAAAGGCGTGGATTCGACCAGCGACTCCAGCGCCGCAATCAGTGCATCGTCACGACGTTCTTCGCGCAGCGCCAGTCGGACCTGACGATCCCAGAAAGCCGCCTGCAATCCATCTGCCAGACTGCCCGTCAGCTCGAACTCCCGCGCATAGGAATCAACTTGCAGCATCGCCTCGCGATCGGACGCCTGCGCTGCGCGATCCTGCAAGACCATTTTGTACAGCCTGTCGGCATCACCGCTATGACCGGGCAGGGATTGCAAGCCTGCGTGCGTAGCCGAAACGGCTTCCAGCGACGCGGCTGTGTCGAACATCCGATTGATGTAGGGACGTGGCAGCACTTGGGTATACAGAAACGGGATGGCCGCGATCGCAAGAAACAGCGCGGCAGCAATCGCCGGAGCGCGCCATTCAAGAGGCAGGTTCTCGTTCGCCCATCTTGCGGTAAACACCGTCTGGTAAAGCCGGTTTTTGACTCTCAATACTCCGCTGTCGTCCCGTACCAGCAGGCCGCTTGCCAACAGCTGGCTTTGGACCCGGGATTGTGCATCGTATCGAACCTCGATGCCCTTTCTCAGCTTGCCATACAGGTTGAGCATCCCGTCGCGGTACCTGCCCGCCGCGGTAATGTGCCTGTGGATATGACTCATGTGGGGTTCGCTGTGCAGCGCAGCACGACCGGCAAGCTGCTGCATCGCAATCCGGTTCACGTGTGCCCTGATGTCGCCGGCGATCTGTTCCCGCGCGATTGACCTTGCCAGTTTCTGCGTAAGGTAGGGTTGCCCGCTGGTCCACTCGTAGATGCAATCCAGCGCCGTTCGCGAATCGTCCCCGGAAAGGTTCAGCTCCGTTGCGAAAATTTCCAGATCCTGTCGCGAGAAATCACCCAGCAGAATTTCCCTTGAAACACTGAATGGAGATTGCTCCGGGTTCTCGACCAATGATCGCGGATCACACTCACCGATCAATGCAAACGTGAGTCTCGAAAACTCCGGATCCGTAGTTCTTGCGTTGTGTGCGGCGCGGATACTCGCGAGCAGGTGTTCCGCGAACGTGTAGGATTCCGTGCACTGGACCTGGTCGACAAATACGACTACCGGCTCCGAGATGTTTTGCAGGACGATTTCGCTGTAAAACTCGACAAGGCGCTGCCGGTAGCCGAGGATTGCCTTGTCCTGCCACCAGACCTGCAGATCGACTTTCAATCGCAATTGCCGCAACAAGCGGTAAACAATACTGTAGTACCAGCGGCCGGCATCTGCTCCCCCGTCGCGTTCCCCGATCTGTTCCAGGTCCAGAATGGCAACCTTGACTCCGTTGTTCTGCAATCGCGCGGCAGTCGATGCGATCAGGCTGGACTTTCCCGTTCGGTCGGGTGCGACGACATGCGCGTTGTGACCGCGGATCAAAGCTTTGTAAAGCAGTTCGTCCGCGGGGCGGCGAACGTATCCCGCACGAACTGCATGCAACGGACCGCCCACGGCAAAGAATTCACCGGTCGCGTCAGCGGCATCGCTTGAATATTTGTCTGTGTTTTCCGCCATGCAATGCTCGACTGTGTCCCACCGCTACAGCGGTAGCGAGGCGCCACACCCTGCAGGCAGCGTGACCGGTCCCGTCGCTCGCGTCAAGTCCCGACGCTGCCAACGGTATTCTTATAACCTATTGTTTAAAATATGTTTTTCGACTCGCACACTTTGCCGCTGCGAGCCTGTATCATCGCCACTCTGCCGAAACAGAAGAAACGAAATCTATAAGGAGCCAGCGTGGATTTTTGCCATCAGCACAATCTTGTCGATCCGGAATCCGCCGGTAGCAACCGGCGATTCGGCATCCGCGTCAGTCTGCCGCCCGGCGACACGTTCAGCAGCCTGCTGGGCAGCGACTGGGAACGCATTCACTGGTACGCGACTGAAGGCGAGAGAGACAGCGCGTACGACAATATGGCAAAGCGCCACGGTTACTATCGCAAGACCGACTCACCCACACAGATACTGGAAAAACTGGTGCGCTGAAAAGCCGCTCGTATGGAATCAGGAGATATCGCTTACAGCGGCGAACGTCCAAGAGAAAGATAGAAATTGGATTCGCCCCCTTCGGAAAATCCGGCAGCCAGAAACAACGGGCCGAAAAACGTATCGACGCCCGCAAACACGCTGCCGTTGAACAACACCGAACTTGAACTGATTTCCGATCGCGACTGCCATACGTCGCCGGCTTCGAGCGATGCACCGATATACAAAGGTGCATCGAAGATATTCGGCGCGGTTTCCCCGGTGCGCCGGTAATAGACCAGCTTTGCGAGCGCCGCGTGAGGCCCGCTGACTGCTCCTTGCGCCAGCCCGGACAGGTTGAGGAAACCCCCCAGCGGGAAAAAATTCTGCACCAGGTCATCAGACTGAAACGACGTGTTGAACTTCAGGCCCGTGTTCAACGAATGCCGGCCGCGGGTCCAGATCCTGGTGAACTCGGTTTCCAGCAGATCGAATCGCGAGTCCGCCCCGAGTCCGGGCCGGGAAGTGGTGAACTCGATATCGATGAGCAAGCCGTCAAGAGGAATCTGCGCGTTGTCGCGAGTATCGACCTTGAAACTCGAAAACAGTCCGCCTACGTCGAACGACGATTCCGGCAGGTCCGGTGCGCCGACTTTCACGTTGGCGTTGCCCTTGCCGGCAAACGCGCCCAATCGAAACTCGCCCCACACACCCAGTTCCCGTCCGACATCAAGGGCGACCCCGCCGTTACTGATTCGGTAGCGCCCGACCCTGTCCTGGTCAACAAACACGTTGAAGTTGGTTTGCTCAAGCTCAATGCGCGGCGCGACGAAATAACGGGAATCGAAACTCAGCGGCTGGTAGAACTCCGATATCAGGTATGGCTCGGTACCAATCTGTATATCGGTTCGCCATTCCGCTCCGAGCGCATTCAATCCCCGGCGTGTCAGTCTCGAAGACAGGTTGAATGAGGTATCGCCCTGCAGATCGTCCTGCAATTCGATGCCGAAATTGAGAAAGTTCGGTCCCCACGTTTTTGCGCGTGTATGAAATTCCACCCCTGTCTGCTCTCCGCGCTCGACCAGCCGGTAATCCACCTGTTCGTACAGATCCAGCCCGTACAGCCTCCCGGCATCGTCAGCCAGTGCCGACGGATCCGCAGGTTCACCGGTTTCCGATTTGAGTCGCGTCTCCAGAACTCTTGCCGACAGAGGACCGTCATCGACTACTTCCGCAAAATTGATTTGTGGAAGAACGGCCGGCTGAACGCGGCGAGCCGCGATATGCCGTGCGTACCCGGCTTCATCGAGCGAAAGCTGGCTGAGCTTTTCCGCGTGACGTCGAGTTGCCTCGGCACCTGGCTCGATAGTGTTGGCGATGCCGCCGAAGTTGGTTGATCCGTAGTTTCCCAGGTCCGGTCGAATCAGGATATCGTCGTCGGACAGATCATCCAGTTGTCGCAATGTCTCCTTGCGAATGAGGATTGTCAACATTTGCGCCGTTATGTCGATGGCCGATTGCATGTCGGCCGGCCCGTACAGTGGAAACTCGACATCCACGGCAATAACGATATCGACGTCCATTTCTCTGATGACAGATACCGGCACATTGCCGACCAGGCCACCGTCCACCAGCGTGCGCCCATCCATGACAACCGGCGCAAAAGCGCCTGGTACTGCCATGCTGGCACGAATCGCGGTTGCAAGGTCGCCGCTTGACAGAACGTAAACCTCCCCCGTCCAGATATCCGATGCGACGGCGCGAAACGGGATTGGCAGCTGATCGAAATCATCGACATCGGCGACCGCCAGGGTATTCTCGCGCAGGATCAGACCCAGCTTCTGGCCCTGAATGAACCCCAACGGAATCTGCAGCTCACCGTCGCGAACGCCGAGCTCCAGTCGCATCGGAAACTGGTCGTCGTCCTGCTTGCGGCGGAAAGGTCGATCCTTGCGTTGTGCGCCATCGCGAAACGAGTCCTCCCAGTCAATCGTTTCGACAAGGTTTTCCAGCTCGGCCGGGGACATTCCGGATGCGTACAGGCCGCCTACGATCGCACCCATGCTGGTGCCGGCTATAGCATCGATAGGTATTCGCAGCCTTTCCAGCTCGCGAAGTACGCCAATATGCGCTGCGCCGCGGGCACCGCCCCCCCCGAGTACGAGGCCGATACGCGGTCGTTCGGAATCAGCGGAGATTTCCGCTTCCTGAGCACCGGTTTCGTTTGCGACTACGAGAATCATCAGGAAAACCAGGTTCCTGAGTATATGAGAATTCATTGAATTGCCTTGTTGAATGGTCGAACGGGTTGCAACGGGATTATAATGATTTGACACAACTGCCGCGCTTTCATCACATCCATTCAGCAGGAAGAGTAGATTCAATGGCCGACCCGAAATGCCCGGACTGTGGAGCAAGTGGTATAGAAAATATTGTGTCAACGCCCAGTACAGAGAAGTCGAGGCAGAACACGGCCTGGTTCTTTGTCGCACACTGCAAAGATTGTGGTCATGTATACGGCGTATTTACCAAACACATATTCGGTCGAAGCGGTCCGCAGCTCATCGTCGACAGATAGTTAGTCCTTACGGTTTTAACGAACAATGGAGTAGTCAATGGCTGATGCATCACCGGTCGTACCTGCAAAAGGTGCGAAAATCACAATCAAGAACGGTAAATTGACGGTACCCGACAATCCGGTGATCCCGTTCATCGAAGGCGACGGCACGGGGCCGGATATCTGGCGAGCCACGGTCCGGGCACTGGACGGCGCAGTCGACAAAGCCTACCGCGGCAAACGCAAGATCCACTGGATGGAAATCTATGCTGGGCAGAAAGCCTTTGATTTGTTCGATAACTGGCTGCCGGACCAGACCGTTGACGCCTGCCGCGAGTACCTCGTGTCCATCAAGGGCCCGCTGACCACGCCGATCGGTGGCGGCATACGCTCGTTGAACGTTGCGCTTCGCCAGTTGCTCGATCTGTATGTTTGTCTGCGCCCGGTGCGCTGGTTCAAGGGAGTGCCTTCGCCGGTCAAGGATCCGGGCAGCGTCGACATGGTGATCTTTCGCGAGAATACGGAGGACATCTATGCCGGTATCGAATTCGAACGCGGTACCGACGCCAATGCGCGCTTCCTGAAACTGCTCAAGGAAAATTTCCCGGCCGAGTTTGCAAAGATTCGCTTTCCGGATAGTTCCGGGATCGGCCTGAAGCCCGTATCACAGGAAGGTACGGAAAGGCTTGTGCGCTCGGCTCTCGAATATGCGATTGCCAACAAACGAAAAAGCCTGACCTTCGTGCACAAAGGCAACATCATGAAGTTCACCGAAGGCGCATTTCGCAACTGGGGTTACGAACTTGCCGAACGTGAGTACGGCAAGCACACCTACACATGGGATCAGTGGGAACGAAGCAAAGCCGAAAAAGGACCGGACGCCGCCAATGCAGAACAGGAGGCGGCACTGAAAGAAGGCAAAATACTGGTGAAGGATGCGATTGCAGACATCACCCTGCAGCAGGTCCTGACACGCGCCAGCGAATTCGATGTCATAGCCACGATGAACCTGAACGGCGATTACCTGTCCGATGCGCTGGCTGCGCAGGTTGGTGGCATCGGCATTGCGCCCGGCGGGAATATCAACAACATCAGCGGCCACGCCGTGTTCGAGGCGACACACGGCACAGCGCCCAAGTACGCGAACCAGGACGTCGTGAATCCCGGCTCGCTGATTCTTTCCGGAGAGATGATGCTGCGCTACATGGGTTGGGTCGAAGCCGCCGACAGGATCATCGATGCAATGGACAAGACCATTGGGCAGAAAACGGTCACCTACGACTTCGCGCGACTCATGGAAGGCGCAACCAAGGTCAAGTGCAGCGAATTCGCATCGGCAATGATCAAGAATATGTAGTTGCCAGAACCAATCTCACGGGAATTTTGCGACAGGTTTCTATGTGCCCGCACTGAGGAATGCGGGCTTCAGCCGATCGTTGTAGTTTTTCAGAGCTTTGAGCTGGCGTTGTGTCTCAGCGCTGCTCCATCGCAGTTCGCCGGCCGCGAGGCCGGCGATTGCTTCTGCAAGCGACGCCCCCTGATCCGCATCGAGCCCTACCATCATCCTTCGATGCACTATGTCGGTCAGCGTTACGGCCATTTCCTCGCGCACGGCAAACACAACTTCGGCTGCCAGTACCGTTCGGTCACGATCCATTGACGACTGCCATTCCGCTCGCGTCTCCGCCAGTTCAACAACCTGAATCGCCCGACCGCCGTAAACGGATATCAGCCTTTCCCTGCCCGCGGATGACAACTCCGGTAATTCGGACAGGCGGCGACGCGCCTCTTCGAGGCTGTGGCCGCCTGGCAGGGCGCGCCGCCGCGTAACGCATTTTTCGGCTTCGAACTTCGATGCACGGACAACGAAATCCACCACCTGTTCCGCAAGGTTGCGATAGGTCGTCAGCTTGCCGCCTATGATCGACACCAGGCCCCTCGCCTGCCGGCCGTGTTTCCTGATGATGTGACGCCGTGTAATCGCCGATTCGGGCCCGGACGCCCGTCGCGGCAGCGGGCGCACCCCGGCATAAGCGTAGTTGACGTCACGCAATGACAGTGCGGCACGCGGAAAGACGCGGTTGGTTTCCTCGATCAGATAGCGAACCTCTTCGATACTCGCTGCGACTTCGCCTGGATCTCCGTCGTAACGAATATCAGTTGTGCCAATCAGGTATTGCCGGTTCCACGGAATAATGAAGAACGGCCTGCCATCGGCCGCCGCTTCGACATAAAAAGCATCCTGTGGTGCACCCGGAAAAGCGCCTACGATGATATGGCTCCCTTTGGTGCCACCCATGAGCGGCGCAATTGACCGATTGACGGTGCCCAGAACCTGATCGACCCAGGGTCCCGCAGCATTCACAACCATTCGCGCGCGCACTTCCAGTTCGGTGTCGCTGACACGATCGTGAAACTGCACGCTGCATATCTCGCCTTTTCGAACGGTGATACCGATCACCGGACTATAGGTTCTTATCACGGCTTCCGCATTGCGTGCTGCAATGGCGTTCTCAAGCACCAATCTTTCCGCGTAGGTTACCTGCGCATCGAAATAACTCGCGCCGCCAATGAGTCCCTTCTCTTCTATGTACGGTTCCTGCTGCAGGAACTCCTCGCGCGACAGCATTCGATGTCGGGGGATGGACTTTCCGATAGACAACAGATCGTATGCAATCAGACCCAGACGGATAAGCCACAGGCCACGACGGGCATTTTCGTACACGGGGATTTTCAACCGCAGTCGCCTGACGAGATGCGGAGCAATGCGACGCAGCCGCCGTCGCTCGTGTAGCGACTCGAATACGAGAGGAATCTCGCCGTACTCCAGGTAACGGAGCCCGCCGTGAATCAGACGACTCGACCAGCTCGACGTGCCGCTGCCGATATCGCCTTTGTCCAGCAGCAATACGGATAATCCGCGCAACGCGCCGTCCCGCGCGATTCCGGCACCGTTGATGCCTGCACCGATGACAACGAGGTCGTACTCGGAGGCAATTTCGTCACCGCGCGACGGCATCAGGGCCTTACCTGGCCATTACCCCGGACGACGTACTTATAACTGGTCAACTGTTCGGCACCGACCGGCCCGCGCGCATGCACCCGTCCCGTCGCTATGCCGATTTCCGCGCCCATGCCGAATTCGCCGCCGTCGGCAAACTGGGTCGAGGCATTGTGCAACACGATCGCGCTGTCAACTTCGGCAAGGAATCGTTCGGCGGCTGCAGCATCTTCAGCCACGATGCTTTCGGTGTGCGCCGAGCCGAATTCGCGAATGTGTTCAATCGCTGCATCGATGTTGTCCACGACTCGTACGGAAATGATTGCGTCCAGGTACTCGGTCGACCAATCGCCGTCGGTCACGCCGATTGCGGACGGAAATATCTTTTGCACCTGTGCATCGCCGCGAATTTCGCAGCCGGCATTGTGAAGTGCATCAAGTACGGCCGGCAGCAATCGACCGGCTGCGCTTTTGTCGACCAGCAACGTTTCTGCCGCACCGCAAATGCCGGTGCGCCGCATCTTCGCATTCAGTGTGATGTTACGAGCCGACTCGGTATTGGCCGACTCGTGCAGGTACACGTGACAGATTCCTTCAAGGTGACCTATGACCGGTACGCGGGCATCCTGCTGCACACGCTGAATAAGTCCTTTTCCGCCGCGCGGGATCACGACGTCAAGGTATTGGCTCATCGACGACAATAGATAGGCGACAGCGTCACGGTCCGTGGTGGTAACGAACTGTATCGCCGCCGGCGGAACGCGGGTGTTGCCGAGTGCTTCGAGCAGGCATTGGTAAATCGCCTGGTTCGACTGAAAACTCTCGGAACCGCCGCGAAGGATCACTGCATTGCCGGACTTCAGGCAAAGCCCGGCCGCGTCCGCCGTCACATTGGGCCGGCTTTCGTAAATGATGCCGATAACACCCAGCGGCACTGCGACCCGCTGGATCCTGAGTCCGTTCGGCCTCTCCCAGTCTGCAAGAATGCGGCCGATGGGATCCGGCAGGTCCGCAATCGCCCGCAGTCCCTGCGCCATGGACTCGATGCGGGCATCATCGAGCTTCAGTCGGTCCAGCATCGCGCTGCCCAGTCCGCTCGCGGCTGCGGCTTCCATATCCGTCGAATTTGCATCGAGGATGTCATCGCGATGCTGTAACAAAGAGCGCGCGGCAGCGCGCAACGCCGAATTTCGCTGCTCGCCGCTGCAGTTTGCAAGCAACCGTGCCCCATCCCGGGCAGCCATGCCCAGCTGATCCATCAATTCAGGAATTGCAACTTTTCGCTTTGCAGCTGTCACGCTTTTTTCAATGCCTTGTCGTCCTTGCCAAACCAGACCAGGTCATCGCGATGCACCATGACCGCGCGACCCCGGTAGCCGAGAATCGATTCGATCTCTTCGGATTGCCTGCCACGAATTATTACTGCCTCATCACTTGCGTACGCCGCCAGCCCCCTGCCGAGTTCCGCGCCACTTGCATCGACCAGCGTAACAGCATCGCCACGCCGGAAATTGCCGATTACCTCAACCATGCCGACGGGCAGCAGACTCTTGCCGTCCCTGAGTGCTGCCACGGCGCCGGCATCCAGGCGCAATTCGCCGCGTACCTCGAGAATGCCCGCCAGCCATTGCTTGCGCGCAGCCGCCGGCGTGTTTTCTGCGACGAAAATACTGCACTTGCCGCCGCTGGCCAGCGCATGCAACGGACGTTCCACGGCGCCCGATGCAATCACTGTGGTGCAGCCGGCATGGGTTGCAATCCTGGCCGCCTGCAACTTCGTCGTCATTCCACCACTGCCAACTGCACTGCCGGGTGTACCGGCCATCTCGAACATCTCGTCCGTGATTTCGCGGATCAGCGGAATGTGCTGCGCTTGCGGGTCGATTCGGGGATTGCCCGTATAAAAACCGTCGACATCCGACAACAGCACCAGGCCGTCGGCCATCACGAGCTGTGCCACCCGTGCGGCCAGTCGATCGTTGTCTCCGTATCGCAGCTCGTCGGTCGCTACGGTGTCGTTCTCATTGATTACCGGGACCACGTTGTGCTCGAGCAGTTTTTCGAGAGTGCCCCTGGCGTTGAGGAATCGGCGCCGCACTTCGGTATCGTCCGGAGTCAGCAACACCTGGGCTGCGATAATCCCGTGCCGGCCCAGTGCTTCCTGGTAGGCATTGACAAGGCGAACCTGCCCTGCCGCGGCCGCCGCCTGCAACTCCTCGAGCCGTGAGCGACGCGGTTGAATATTCAGGATATGGCTGCCGATGGCCACGGCGCCCGAAGTCACAATCAGAATCTGCTTGTGTGAATCCCGCAAAATACTGATGTCTTCGGCAAGACCGGCAAGCCAGTCGCTTAGCAGGCGGCGCTCCTGGTCCAGCAATAACGCCGATCCGATCTTGATTACGATTCGCCTGAAGTCGGCGAGTGCATTAGCTGGCATGCGATACGCTCAACCGGTCAGTCGATGAACCCTGGCGTAGGACGACAAGGTCACTTCGCCTTTCGATACGGCGACGCTGCCGCTGCGGGCGACAGCCGACAGCGTACCGATGTCCGCGGCGCGATCCAGGAACGCATCGATTTCCGCGAGTCGCCCGGTCAGCTGGATCGTGCAGCTGTTCTGGGCATCATCGAGTATCTCGGCGCCGAAATCCGCCGCGAGCTTGAGTACCCTTGCATATCCACCGGTGGCCAGCTTCATCTTGACGATTGCCAGTTCGCGTTCGAAATGCTCGCCCAGTGTCATGTCGTGGATATTCACCACATCGACAAGCTTCGCGAGTTGCGTGTTCAGCTGCGCGATGGCGGAATCCGACCCCTCGATAACCAGGGTGACCCGCGATACGGCAGGATTATCGGTTGGGGCCACGTTGAGCGAATCGATGTTGTAGCCGCGGGTGGAGAACAGACCGGTCATGCGGGTCAGCGCACCCACTTCGTTCTGCAGCAAGACTGAAATGACATGTCGCATCGTTGTGCTATCCGCGTGGAAAATTAAGTTCGATTGAAACCATCGTCGCCGGGCAACGGCTTCGATGTTGCCCCGTATATTCGAGTATTGCAATGCAATAAAAATTAGTAAACACTGCTGTAAAACCTGCACTTACGCGCGACTCAGCATTACCCCATGACTATCCAGCAGCCGGCCGACCGGACTCAGCTTCACCCGTTAGCCGGCACGCGCATGACCGGTGCCGACATCGTGGTGCAGGTACTTGCCGACGAAAACGTCGATACCATCTTCGGTTACAGCGGCGGCGCCATCCTGCCCACCTACGATGCCGTCTTCCGTTACAACGATGCCAACCGCAAAGCGGACGGCAGCTCGCCTATCCCGTTGATCGTACCGGCGAACGAACAGGGTGCAGGATTCATGGCCGCCGGCTATGCCCGAGCAAGCGGCAAGGTCGGCGTCGTTTTGGTGACGTCCGGACCGGGCGCAACCAATACCGTTACTCCGGTACGCGATTGCATGGCAGATTCGGTACCCATCGTCGTAATCTGCGGCCAGGTACCGACGCACGCCATCGGCACCGATGCATTCCAGGAAGCGCCGGTCTCCGCCATCATGGGTGCTGTCGCCAAACACGTATTTCTCGTCACGGATCCGCTGAAACTCGAATCGACACTTCGTTCCGCGTTCGAACTGGCCCGCACCGGTCGCCCGGGTCCGGTGGTCATCGATATACCGAAAGACGTGCAGAACTGGGAAGGTGATTTCCTCGGCTCCGGCACCTTGCCATTGACCGGTTACCGTGCCCGATTGCAGGCGGTAGTCGACAACAGGTTGACGGACGAAGCCTGCGAGCGCCTTTACACGATGCTGGCCCGGTCCGAGCGGCCGTTGATCTACGCAGGCGGCGGCGTGATTAACGCCAATGCAACCAAAGCCATGCGACACTTTGCCAGCGACTACGGTATCCCGGTAGCGACGACGTTAATGGCACTCGGGGCCAGCGATACCACACACCCGTTGTCGCTGCACATGCTGGGCATGCACGGTACGGCGTTCGCAAATTATGCCGTGGAAGATTGCGACCTTCTTATCGCCGTAGGCGCGCGTTTCGACGATCGCGTTGCCGGTGACCCGGCGCGATTTGCGCCGAATGCAAAATTCGTTGCTCATTTCGATGTCGATGTATCGGAAGTCGGCAAGGTCAAGGGTGTCAACTGGCATCACATCGGTATTCTGAAGCGGGATCTCGACGACTTGCTTGCCTATGGCAAACGCATAGGTTTCAAAAAGACTTTTGCGGACTGGCATGCCGAAATTGCGCAACTCAAATCGCAGCACCGACTGAACTACGATCGGGCGAGCGATCTGATCCAGCCTTATGCAGTCATCGAGGAAATCAACCGCATTGCCAAGGGCCAGGCCATCATTTCTACCGGTGTCGGCCAGCACCAGATGTGGGCAGCTCAATACTTTGATTTTCGCGAGCCGCGCTTGTGGTTGACTTCCGGCAGTATGGGCACGATGGGCTTCGGACTGCCGGCAGCGATAGGCGCCCAGTTTGCCCGACGCGATCGTATGGTCATCGACATCGACGGCGACGGGTCCATGCGTATGAACATCGGCGAGCTCGAAACTGCCACGACGTACGGCCTGCCGATCAAGGTTATCGTGCTGAACAACTTTGGTGACGGCATGGTGCGCCAGTGGCAAAAACTGTATTACAAGGGCCGAATGTCCGGTAGCGACAAGTCTCTGCACCGCAAGGATTTCGTGAAGACGGCCGAAGCTGACGGCTTCGAATTCGCCAAGCGTCTCGATCGCAAGGAAGATCTGAAGAAAGTCATCGGAGAGTTCATGCAATTCCCCGGCCCGGCCTTTCTGGAAGTCATCATCGATCCGGACGCCGGTGTATACCCGATGGTCGGACCCGGCCTCAGCTACGACAAGATGATCACTGGCGATCACATCGCCAGCCGCGAAAAACCAGTCGAAGATACGCCCGGTCCCAGCGAGATGTTTTGATTTCCGCGTAGCATATCGCCTGTCGTTGCAGCCGACCTGCCCTACACCACTATTCGATTGCGTCCCTTGTGTTTCGCCATGTAGAGGCGATTGTCCGCATCGCTGAGAATGCCGGTGCGGCGGGAATCGTCGTTAACTTCCGCAATGCCGAAGCTGATCGTGATTCGCGTGTTTGCGCCGCCAACACCGATGACATCGGCCCAGTCTGTCCGCTCGACAGCTTTGCGAATCTGACCGCAGATCTGCTCGGCGAACTCGGAGTTGGTGTCCGGGAAGCACAGCAGGAACTCCTCACCTCCGTAGCGCGCCACGACATCCGTTTTGCGGCATCGTTCCACGAGAATTGCGGATATGCGTTGCAACACACGGTCACCGACCGCATGTGAAAAACTGTCATTGATCTGCTTGAAGTGATCTACGTCGGCCAGAGCGACGGTGAAATCCCGGTCGTGGCGTCGCGTAGCCTCGATCTCACGTTGCAGGTAGTCATCAGCGTAACGTCGATTGAAAAGACCTGTCAGCTTGTCGTGTGTCGCCTGCTGCTCGAGTTCCAGTGACTTCAGGCGCAGTTCTTCGGTTCGTTTCTCAACCAGGAATTCGAGTCGTGCACGCATTTGCGCGAATTGCTTCAATACCAGCATGCCGATGCTCAATACCAGCAGCAGCAAGACGAAGACCACGGGTTCCAGTCGCACGAACACGATGGCGACGACGACCGCCATGAGTCCTGAGGTCAACTCGACACCGGTCGAAAACACGTTAAGCAGTCGCGATGGATCCGATCCGCGCAAATAGATCAGGCACATCATGCTCAGATCATTCAGGAGCTGCATGCTAAGCACGAGTAACAGCAGCAAGCCGCCCGTCGCCAGGTCCAGGCTGGTCAAGGGTATCGGTCCGCCAAGATGCGTATACAGCAAACCGCAACTCAGCACGACCAGCGTCATCATGCCGGAGTTGTGTAAGGAAGCGATAATGACGCTGCGCAGCGGCACCTTGTTGAACAGGCGATGCCACGGATAGATCAGGGATGCCAGGCCATTAATCCAGGCTGCATCGACCGGGCCCAGCACGAGGATACTCGCGACCTGTGCTACGCGATCGAAGGATACGTGTCCAAAACCCGGGTGCGGGTAACCGACGGTAATGGTGAAGATCCCGTACAACAGGAAAAAAGCCGATATCCCCCAGCCATAGCCGTGCAATATGAAACCGCTATGCCGGCCCACGTAGGCAATGGCGATGCACGCCACGACAAACATCGCGAGCGCGAAAAAAATGTCGCCGCGCCAGAATGGCGAATCGGCTACTGGAGACGTGGATCCGGTACGCATGGTTACGAACATGATGCAGTTTCGCCGCGGTGGCCACAAACATTCATCTCACAGTTCCTGGGAAAGCCGGCTCGGAAGGTTTGATCCTTCAGCGGCTGGGCACAGGATGACCGTCGCGACGCAAGGAGCAGCCGGAAGCGCGCAGAGCCTGTGTGTCATTGTTAGTTATATCACTGTTTTTTATAACTATTTTAACTACTCCAATCAAACGGCTGATCTCTGTGCGCAACAACGCGTACGCACGCGCCGGCGGCGCCTGCGCTATCATTCGCCCCCTGTTCTGATGTTCAGACCCGGAGGGTTTTGTGAGCAAACTGTCGGGCGCCTGCCTGTGTGGATCCGTCCGGTACGAAATCTCCGGCGACGTCCAGTCGTTTTTTCACTGTCACTGCAGCCGCTGCCGCAAAGCGACCGGCACCGGACATGCCAGTAACGTCATTCTCAAACCGGACAGTGCGGCATTTACCCAGGGCGAATCCCTGATCAGCAGTTACCCGGTCCCGGGCGCAAAGCGTTTTCGTACCGTATTCTGCAGTAACTGCGGCAGTCCGCTACCCCGTATTGCACCTGACCTCAGTATTGCGGTTGTTCCGGCCGGCACCCTGGACGATGCAAGCGACTTGCAAGTGACGGACCGGATTTTCTGGGGATCGCGGTCGGCTTGGTCCTGCGACAGCGGCTCGCTGCCGGCATGGGACGAGTACCCTGTCAGGTAACTGGAACGGAGTTCGAAGACCGCTATTCGTCGCCGGACCAAAAAAAATATCAAGGAGCGCACAAATGAAAACGATGCAAGTTCTTATGTTGACAGTGTTGACGTCCTTTATCGCTGCCGCCTGCGACAGACAGCAGGAGGACGGCAATACGGCAGCAGGCCTCGAAGTCAGCAAGGCTCCGGATCTGCGCACACTTCTTGCGGCCGACAGCCGGCCGGAAGAAGACCGGGCGCGCGATGCCGGTCGCAAGCCGGCGAGGGTCATCGAGTTTCTCGGAATCAGTCCGGGAATGCGCGTGATCGATGTCATTGCGGCCGGCGGATACTACACCGAAGTGCTGTCACTGGCGGTCGGGCCGGAAGGTCACGTGGTCGCACAGAATACCGATCGGGTCTTGCAATTTCGCGACGGAGCAAACGAGAAAGCGATAAGTGCCAGGCTTGCCGATAATCGACTGCCGAACGTAAGCCGATTGAACAAGAACTTCGATGCGATGGACGCGTCGGATGGCCCCTTCGACGCTGGCATCACTGCGCTCAACTTTCATGATATTTACAACGGGTCCGGACCCGACGCAGCAGTCAGCGTAATGCAGACAATTTTTTCCGTGCTGAAACCAGGTGGAGTCTTCGGTGTTATAGATCATGTTGGCGTAGCCGACGCCGATAATACTGCGCTGCATCGAATTGAAATTGAAAAAGCAATCGAGACGGCAGAGGCGGCCGGTTTTGTCGTCGAAGCGCAAAGCGACCTGTTGCGAAACGATACGGATGATCACAGCCAGGGGGTTTTTGCCGAAGGGCTGCGTGGCAACACCGACCGCTTCCTGCTGAAACTGCGTAAGCCGGCGGAGTAAACGGGAGGATCGAGTCGAGCAGCCGGACTATTCCCTTTCCACATCGAATGGTTACGATCGCCACCACCGTCGTGGCCATGCTGGCTTTTGCCGGGAACTCCATTCTCTGCCGCATGGCCCTCGCCAACGGGTCAATCGACGCCGCGTCATTTACGGCAATTCGCCTGATCTCCGGTGCGATTGCGCTGGCGCTCGTTATGTTGCTGTCACGCAGTGGCCGCCACTTCGTCTCTCACGGCAGCTGGCTTGGCGCGATCACGCTGTTCCTCTACGCCGCGTTCTTTTCCTTTGCCTATATCAGCCTGGCCGCTGCTACCGGCGCGCTGTTACTTTTTGGCTCCGTTCAGGGAACCATGATTGCCGTAGCACTTTACCGGGGCGAACGTCCGGTCGGAATTGAAGTACTCGGCTGGCTCATCGCCGTTGCCGGACTTGTCGTGCTGATGCTCCCCGGCGCAACTGCGCCATCCCCGGGTGCGGCGCTATACATGGCTGCGGCGGGTGTCGCCTGGGGCGTGTATTCGATCCTTGGAAAAAAACAGACGGATGCATTGGCTGCTACCTGCGCGAATTTCATGCGGTCCGTCGTGTTCGTCGTGCCGCTATTGGCAATCTCGATCGCCGAACTCACGACTTCGTGGAACGGCCTGCTGCTGGCCGTATGCTCGGGCGCACTGACCTCGGGTTTGGGTTATGCAATCTGGTATGTCGCCCTCAGGCACCTGAGTTCGCTGCAAGGTGCTCTGGTACAGCTCTCGGTACCGGCGATTGCCGCGCTCGGCGGAGTCGTGCTGCTGTCCGAGGCGCTCACGTTACAGACCGGACTTTCCGGTTTGGCCATTCTCGGCGGTGTCCTGGTAGCTCTCGCCGGCAAGGCCGGGCGCTCTGGCGGAAGCTGAATCGACAGCTTTGCTGCCGCATCCACCCTCTATACAGCCGGAGTCGCTACCGCGCCGGCAGCTGTGTCCGGTATTATGTGATGCGGCGCAAGGAAGCTTTGGTGTAAATCGCTCAAAGTAGACAAGTGACTGT
>Ga0224500_10000171_pt1 | contig 48626 bp, 40 predicted proteins | sample SF_Oct11_sed_USG_FD_168126 | JGI IMG/M metagenome (GOLD analysis project Ga0224500, IMG submission 168126) | Sediment microbial communities from San Francisco Bay, California, United States - SF_Oct11_sed_USGS_4_1 | ecosystem: Environmental > Aquatic > Marine > Sediment | place: USA: California...
TGTATCACCGATTTCAAAACCCTCCAATCCAACCAATGCACAAATTTCGCCGGCGTTGACCTGTTCTACTTTTTTCTTGTCGAACCCTTCAAAGATGTAAACTTCTTTTATGCGTGTCTTGGAAATCTTTCCATCGCGTTTGACTAGCACGATCTGCTGGCCTTGTTTGACGGTGCCCCTTTGAACTCTCCCAATCGCTACGCGACCAATGTAGGCAGAGTATTCCAGCGAAGTAATCATCATTTGCGTGGGGCCAACATCAATCTTGGGTTCAGGTATGAATTCAATCACACCTTCAATCAAGGCGGTAATATCTGTGGTGGGCGTTTTCCAGTCGGTGCTCATCCAACCCTGCTTCGCAGAACCATAGAAAGTAGGAAAGTTAAGCTGTTCTTCTGTCGCATCCAGCGAAAACATGAGTTCAAACACCTGCTCATGAACTTCATCTGGCGTGCAATTCTTTTTGTCTACTTTGTTTATGACAAGAATTGGCTTTAGTCCCAATTGAAGGGCCTTCTGTAAAACAAACCGAGTTTGTGGCATCGGACCCTCAAATGCATCCACGAGTAAAAGACACCCATCGGCCATATTGAGCACACGTTCTACTTCACCTCCAAAGTCGCTGTGGCCAGGCGTATCGATAACATTAATCTTATAGTCTTTATAGCGAACCGATACGTTCTTGGCCAAAATGGTGATTCCGCGCTCACGCTCCAGGTCGTTGCTATCCATAATGAGCTCGCCGGGGTGCTCATGGTCCTTGAAAAGGTGCCCGGCATGTAAAAGTTTATCTACCAGGGTCGTTTTACCATGGTCAACGTGTGCAATAATTGCAATGTTTCTTATCTTATTAACGTCCATAAATCGCTGAAATACTTCTATTTTCTTGAATCAAGCCGCAAAGATAAGACTTTTAATTGGCTATTGCTTAACCCGATACAAAGGTTTGATGGACAGGGAAGGTTCAGAAAGTCTCACTGGGGGCGTAACCAAATCAATGCCAAAGGGAATTCTCAAATCCTCTGTCTTTGGCCCCCTTTATTTGTAGATTATCTGAATAGCGTACGCTTTCTTTTGTTGGCCCAGGCAAGTCCAAAATACTAACCTGCTTAACTATTGATAACAGAATTATTTTGGAAGTGGTTCTCAGAAAAGTGGGTTAATAGTAATTCCTTCTGTAACCCCATGCAGCTATACATGAATTTTACCTTCCCGATAAGTAGTTGTAATGTGACGTGATAATGACCCATGGGGGTCGTGGCGTAAACATTATCGGATTTTGGTTTTGCCGCATAAACCAAAGATTAAGGGTGGATTTAGTTTTCTACGTCATATTGATAGTGCCCTCGTCTACAAAAAATCATTCCTCACTACGCGTACTTTGATACCGAAACTGAAAAAACAAAGCGGTCAATATTCAACTAAAATTCTTAAGAAATGAAAGTCACAAGTCCATACGTCATATTGTGGCTCATCAGCGCTACGCTGGTTCAAGCGCAACAATTCAAATCGGCCGATGTAAAAGATATTGGGCTGTTCCCTCCAACAGAACAATTATAGAAACACCATGAATATTTCCGGCATCTGGAAATTTAGAAAAGATGCCGATGGCTCCGGTGAATCGCAAAAATGGTTTGATGGTTTACGCGAAAGCGAGGCCCGCCCATTATCTACGATCTGTGTGGGCAAAGGAATGATAGATCTTAAGAATGCAATTTGTGCATGTTGATGCCTTGAAGTCATCCGTGAAAAAAGCTTTTTCACCTGGTGAAACGTAAAAATGTGCCCATGGGCAAATCCTTTCCTTGTTCTGAGCTAAGCATGAATTCGCCATACGCTGGTTCTTTAATATCAAAATAAGACTTTGCCACATTCAAGCCTACAATAGCAGACAGCCCGATGGCATACATGCTCAGTACGAAAAAACTGTTTTTCGTTTCCAGCAACGCGCTGGTCATGCCGATGAGTTCGTCAAGTTGTTCCTGGAGGGTCCATTTCTCGCCTTCAGGACCTCGCCCATACGGTGGTGGGTCCATGATAATTCCATTGTACTTTTTACCGCGCTTCACCTCTCGCCGCACAAACTTGAAAGCATCTTCGTAGACCCAGCGGGTATCTTTGATATTATTAAGTTCCATATTGTGGCTTGCCCAGTTTAATCCAGGTCGCGAAGCATCACAATGTACAACATCAGCATTTGCTGAGCGGGCCACAACCGAAGCCGCACCGGTATAAGCAAAAAGATTCAGGACCTTGGGTTTTTGAATATCCCAGCCTGTAATAGTATCATAAATAAAATTCCAATTGCTTCCCTGTTCCGGGAAAATGCCTACATGCCCAAACCCCGTAAGCGCAAGCCGAAGCGTTATGTTTAGCGCATTATACTTGTACTGAACATTCCAGCTATCAGGCATCGCAGGACTTTTGGACCAGCCACCTTTAATGTCATCTGTGAATCGGAATTTATCAGTTTGTTCGCGAACGAATTTCGCATGGGCGCGAACTTTCCATTCCCGCTCATGCAACGATCTCTTCCAAATAGCCTGAGGCTCAGGTCGAATGAGGATATATTCTCCGAATCGTTCCAGTTTTTCGAAATTACCAGAGTCGATTAACGCGTAATCTTGCCAGGAAGATGGGTACAACAGTTTAAGGCTCAATGTTCTTCATTCAATGTTTGCAGACTTAAAGTTAGAAGAAACTTAGATTTGAATAACTTTAATGATTAAACCTGATTCATAAGGGATGCATCCACTTATTACCAGTCACCAAAATGCCAAGATAAAGCACATCCTATTGCTGGAAAAGGCCAGGGAGCGAAAACGTCAAAATGTGTTCATTATTGAAGGCCTTAAAGAACTTTCATTAGCGGTAGAAAGTGAATACAAGATAAACAGCGTATTTTTCAGTCCTGAAATCATACCGGCAGCAACTGTTCAAGCCATAGTGAAAGATGAGAATCTGCTTTTGCCTGTGCGGCGAACTGTATTTGAAAAAATAGCATATCGCGACAGTACAGGGGGAATAATTGCTATTGCCGAGCAAAAAAAGCATGTACTGGAGAACATTCGGTTGCACAAAAACCCACTCCTGCTAATTCTGGAAGCCGTAGAGAAACCTGGGAACCTCGGTGCTATTCTCCGCACTGCTGATGCCGCCGGGGTAGATGCCGTTATTATTTGCGATCCCCAGACTGATTTCTACAATCCGAATGTGATAAGATCCAGCGTAGGCTGTGTCTTTACTACACAAATCGCCTCTGCTACTTCAGAAGAAACAATAGATTGGCTCAAGAAAAACGATATCCAATGCCTTGCTACGCACTTGGGTGCCTCAAAACCTTACCATGAAATTGATTTTCGCAAACCCTGTGCCATCGTTTTGGGTACTGAATCCACAGGATTATCAAAAGTTTGGGTAGCCATGGCATCCGCAACAATCATTATTCCGATGCAAGGGAAGATTGACTCATTGAATGTGTCAACTGCGGCAGCCATAATCGTTTTCGAGGCCAACCGACAACGCGGGTTTGCGAAGCGATAAGAAAATTCCTGACTTACGTAATGTACCTCAATAAGATCCGATGCAATTTCCTGGTTGGCAAATTCCAGATACTTTACTCATCTCTCAGCGAAGTAGCCGGATTAGCGGACGCTGCGCGAACTACATTGTACCCAACCGTCATCAACGTAATGATGAAAGCAAGACATGCCGAAATGATAAAGGTTGGCCATTCTCCAGACAATTCAATGCGGTAAGCGAAATTCTGCAACCAGCTTTCTGTAAAGTACCAGGCCGCCGGGAAAGATAGTAGCATGCCAATACCAACCAACAGGAAGAATTCCCTTGCAATGAGAATGACCAGGCCATATACACCAGCACCCATGACTTTCCGAACCCCTATCTCCTTGGTTCGCTGCTCCGTTGTAAAGGCAGATAGACCCAACAAACCCAGACAGGCAATCAAGATTGTAAGCCCGGAAAACGCGGTGAAGATCTGACTGCGTTTTTCATCTGCTTTATATTGAGAATTAAAATCCTGGTCGAGGAAGTTATATTCGAATATACTGTTGGGAAATGTCTCTTTCCATCCATTTTCCACCGCTGCCAACGACTGGCGCACATCTCCCTCGGTGGTACGGACAAAAACAAAATTTTGATTATCATCCAGCACGATCATCAAGGGTTCGATAGCGTCATAGAGTGAATTTTGATGATAATCTTTTACTACGCCAACCACTCTTTTCTCAATAGCTGAGCCCTGAGGATCTCCACCCAGAAAAATAAACTTTTTACCAAGCGGATTTTCCCACGCCATTCGCTTGACCATAGATTCATTTACCAGTACCGCATATGTTGTGTCTGAAGCAACATCACGGGAGAAGTCCCTGCCTTGAACGATCTCCATCCCCAGGGTCTTTACGAAATCAAAATCCGCATTGAATAAATCGACCCCACGATCCGTAAGCTTTCCTTCATTGTCTTCCACCTTCAGAAGTAGTTTTCCAATTCCCTGACCTGGTGAGGAATTCGCCATGCCTACATTCACAACCGCTGAACTTTGTTTCAATCGTTCTTTCAGAACATTCGATTTCTCCTGCAGTTCGCGTTCACTCAAGTCGAGACGTATGACTTGCGCTTTATCAAAACCCAAATCCTTATTTCTTATAAACTGAAGCTGGTCAAATACGATTAATGTTGAAATAAGCATGAAAATGGAAATAGAGAACTGGGCAATCACCAAAGCTTTACGGAAGATTACACTTCCTCCCCTTGCGGCAAGTTTTCCTTTCAGAACATTCACGGGGTTAAATCCCGAAAGATAAAATGCCGGGTAACTCCCTCCTACCACACCAATAAAGAGGATTATCCCCACCAAACTAAACAGTACTTCAGGGTGTAGTAAATACGAAAACGGAAGCGCTTTATTGGCCAGTGTATTGAACCCGGGCAACAACGCATAAATCAATACCAAACTGACAATAAGTGCGATGCATGCGATAACCAATGATTCTGCGACAAATTGCAGTATCAATTGTCTACGCCTCGAACCCATGACTTTGCGTATACCCACTTCTTTGGACCGGTTAGCAGACCTGGCTGTTGCCAAATTCATATAGTTGATACAGGCAATTATGAGCATAAATGCCGCAACCGCTCCGAAAACATAGATATACGAAATATCTCCCCCCGCTTCAGCTTCATCCTGAATTTTGGAATGCAAATGGATATCTGTAATCTTCTGCAACTCATAGTTAATCTTAATTCCGTACTGCTCGAAAATTGGATTTACCTTCTGTTTAATAACTGAATCCAAACTGGCATACATCTTGGAAAGATCGTACGCTTCCGGGAGCTGGATGTAAGTAGATACACCAAAATTGCCCCAACTTCCCTGGAATCCAGGTCGTGTATTTCTGGAAATCAAAGCATCAAATCGAAAGTGAGAATTTAAGGGTACATCTCGTATCACGCCTGTGATCTTAAATTCCTCTCCCTTTGGATTTTGTAAAGATTGTCCTAACGCAGCTTGTGCATTGGCAAAATACTTTATTGCAGTCTTTTCTGTAAGGACCAGCGAGAAGGGATTATCCAAAGCCGTGGAAACATCACCAACTAAAAAGTCATAGCTGAACATATCAAATACAGTAGAATCGGCTAAATAGAAGTCCTCTTCGTAAAACTGCTTTTCTCCGTTCTTATATAACGTTCTGCCGGTTCCAAAAAACCGGACAGCATTTTCAACTTCAGGATAATTATCCTGAAGTTCTTGTGCCAAAGGAATTTGTGCAACTGCCCACGTAAAAGCGTTGTCGGTCTCCTTAATATTAGAAACAACGCGATATATCTTATCTGAATTTTTATGATACCGATCAAAGCTCAGTTCATCCAGGATATACATGAGTATGAACAAACTGCAGGTTATCCCAATCGTGAGGCCAAGAATATTGATTGCACTGTAGGTTCTTTCCTTTACAATGTTACGGATAGCGATCTTCAAAAGGTTCTCGAACATAGTAGGTTGTGTTATACTGAATGATGAACATGCCGACGAAAAAGTTGCATCATTGAAAGCGCAAGCGCCGCCGACACGACCTACTCCATGTAGCAAAACGCATACCTAGGTTTTTCAATCACAGCGCAGCTGAATGAAATGCAGCGAGTCTTCAGTTTCAAAGACAATCGTGAGAACAGAAATGTTCAAAGCTCAGATAGCCTAGTTCGAATCCGGACACATCAACATACCTCAACCTATTCTACAATGTGGATAGTGCGCAATGCACGTTCCCTATTTCTCTTCAAAAAAAGTCCTTTTGAACTATGCTGGGGGCTATTCACGGCTAGTAATTGTTACACTAACGCCTTGACCAGCGGATCATATATTTGGAGGCTTGGAATGAATACAACAAATTTACAATCCCACTCACTTACGTAGGATAGCTGTTCCATTATTTCTTCCTTCAAGTTCCATGGCAAAATGATGATGAAATCCGGTTTGTACTCTCTTATTTTTTCCTCTGTATAAACCGGAATGTGACTTCCGGGCAGGTACTTACCCTGCTTTGAAGGTGCCGCATCAATTACAAACTGGACTAAATCATTACCTTTTACACCGGCGTAATTCAGCATGGTGTTCCCTTTAGCAGCTGCACCATATCCAATAACTTTCTTTCCTGCTCTCCGCTGATCAATCAGAAAAGTTAGTAACGAGTATTTGATTTGGTCAACTCTTGGTTGGAAGTTTTTGTAATAATCAATGGTAGTAATACCGACTGCTTTTTCCTTTTCAAGCATTGCCGCCACATTCGACGTTATCTTTTTCGTTGAATCATTCTTATGCTTGGCAAAAATCCTTAATGATCCACCATGTGTGTGCATCTCCTGTACATCAAACATTTCCATGCCGTGGGCCTCAAATACTTTCTGCACAGTCGTAAAAGACAAATAAGAATAGTGCTCGTGATAAATAGTATCAAACTGGCAGTCCTCTACCAAACGCAAAAGATGAGGGAATTCCATTGTCACCACGCCTTTCTCATTCAGGGCAAGTTTTAATCCTTCAACAAAGTCATGAATATCCGGTACATGCGCCAGTACATTGTTGCCGATCAGGAGATCGCCCTTCCGGCTGCTTAGCTTATCCGCAAACTCAGCTCCAAAGTACTCCGTAATTGTAGGTATACCCTTTAAGATAGCAACGTTCGCTGTGTTCTGGGTTGGTTCAATACCCAATACGGGCACACCGCGGTCTTTGAAATGCTGAAGCAAATACCCATCGTTTGATGCAATCTCAATAACGTATGAGTCCCCGTTGTAGCCAAAACGCTTTATCATGTCCTCCACATAAAGTTTTGCATGCTCGACCCAACTCGTGGAGTATGAAGCAAAGTAAACATATTCGGCATTGAATATATCCGTAGCCTTTTTGTACTCATCCACCTGCACCAAGTAACATTTGTTGCACGCGTAAATCGTAAGAGGGTAATAAGTCTCCGGTTCATTAAGTTGTTCAGCAGTAAGAAATGAGTTGGATGGAGGGCAATTGATGAGATCTACAAACTTATTTTGCAGTGGCTCATTACAAAAACGGCAATTCATAATAGTTGATTGAGATTGATTAAAAGAAAAACAAATAATTGCGCTAATTTAACTTTTTTGACGGGTATAGATAAGTAATTACCACAAAAAATATTCTCACCCGGCCCATCCCTCCCGATCCAAACTTCTGTATTGAATGGCCTCCGCAAGGTGCTCAACTTTTATATCTGCGGTACCCGCAAGGTCCGCAATCGTTCGCGAAACTTTTAAAATTCTGTCATACGCGCGGGCTGAAAGTCCGAGGCGCTCCATGGCAGTTCTTAGCAGGCTTTTGCCACCTTCAGTGATGTCGCAAACCGCCTTGACCATATTGGAGGGCATCATTGCATTGCAGTAAATTGAATTCTGTTGTTCAAAACGGCCAGCCTGAATTTCCCGTGCTTTCACAACCCGTTCCCGTATCTGGCCGCTCGTTTCCGTTTTTCGGTTTGCTGTCATTTCATCAAAACTAACTGGCACTACTTCAACGTGGAGGTCAATCCTGTCCAGCAATGGACCGCTAATCTTACTCAAGTAACGCTGTACAATTCCCGGACCACATACACAGTCTTTTTCAGGGTGGTTAAAATACCCACAGGGACATGGATTCATACTTGCGATAAGCATGAAGTTCGCAGGATATTCAATTGAAACTTTAGCACGAGAAATTGTTACACGGCGTTCCTCCATCGGTTGCCGCATAACTTCCAATACGGTTCGCTTGAATTCGGGTAATTCATCCAGAAACAAAACACCATTGTTCGCCAAAGAAATCTCACCGGGCTGAGGATTACCCCCTCCACCAACGAGGGCTACATCCGAAATAGTATGATGGGGTGAGCGAAAAGGTCGTGTCGTCAGCAATCCGGTATCTCTTCCCAAACGACCCGCTACCGAATGAATTTTTGTCGTCTCTAGCGCTTCATGCAACGTGAGCGGTGGAAGTATGGAGGGCAGTCTTTTTGCCAGCATAGTTTTTCCGGCACCAGGCGGACCAATCATGATTACATTGTGTCCACCGGCCGCAGCAATTTCCATAGCACGTTTTATGTTTTCCTGCCCCTGAACGTCTTTAAAATCGGTGTCGTAAAAATTAAATTTTGCGGCAAATACTTCTCTGGTGTCCACGGAGACCGGCTCAATGGAAATTTTCTCATTCAAAAAATCTACCGCTTCACGAAGTGTGCGAACGGGAAAAATATTAAGATTATCTACGACGCCGGCTTCTTTTGCATTATCAGCAGGAAGGATAAACCCGTTGAAGGCTTCCGCGCGTGCCTGTATAGCAATTGGAAGAACGCCTCTGATGGGCCGGAGCGTTCCGTCCAGTGCCAACTCACCCATAATTATGAAATGGCCTAACTTATCTGTGGCAATTTGTCCGGAAGCCTTCAATACACAGAGTGCGATAGAAAGATCGTACGCCGATCCTTCCTTGCGAATGTCTGCAGGGGCAAGGTTTACAACGGTTTTATTGCGTGGCATGAAGAATCCTGAACTCTTCAGCGCCGATTCAACACGATGCTGGCTTTCTTTTACGGCATTGTCAGGAAGGCCACTCATGAAAAATTTAGTGCCCTGTCCAACACTGACTTCCACCATTATCGTTCGGGCATCTACCCCCTGAACGGCGCCGCCAAACGTTTTAGCGACCATAACATATTAGAAATTCTAATTAATTTTAGGAGTTTCCTTAGCTGCTTCAGATTCTTTAGCTATCTCCTGGAGATCAAAAAGTTTCGCCTTCAACGTGGTAAGTTCGCGCGTGAGCGCTGCATTTTCCTTTTTAGAATCCCGGCTAACGATCAATGACCATACAACATCTGCTACAATAAGGACAATTCCAAAAAACGTTACATACGTAAACATTCCTATATACTTATATATATTCATTAGAAAACCAAGGTCCTGAATACGAAGTGTAAAAATAAATGCACCTACATGAAACAATGCAAATATCAGGTAAAAAATAATTCTATTCCTGCTCATGAGATGTCTGGTTTGGCTAGAAGCTGATCATTGTTTTTTAAAGGTAATTGAAAAAGTCCAAGGTTTCAAAGCAAAGTTTTCAGTTCCAGTGCCGGGAAGGGGATTTAATGGGCGCTTTCCGCTGATGTCTGCGCAGGCCCTCATACCTTCTGTATTTCAATTAATTTCGTATAGAGCCCATTCTCACGGATTAAGTCATCATGCTTTCCTCGTTCAATGATCTGGCCATCCTGAATGACTATGATTTCATGGGCATGCTGAATGGTGCTGAGGCGATGCGCAATGACGATGGAAGTACGGTGCTTCATTAAGTTAGTCAATGCATCCTGCACCAGGCGCTCCGACTCGGAATCCAACGCAGATGTAGCTTCATCTAGTATCAAAATAGGTGGATTCTTTAACACAGCCCGAGCAATGCTCAACCGTTGCCGCTGGCCGCCGGAAAGCTTGGAGCCGCGTTCTCCAATCATGGTTTGATAGCCGTTCTCGGCTTGAATGATGAATTCATGAGCATTAGCAACCTTTGCCGCATGCATTACATCTTCTTCTTTAACATCGTCCATACCAAAGGCGATATTATTGAAAATGGTGTCATTGAATAAAATAGATTCCTGCGTGACAACCCCTATCTGCCTGCGCAGCGATTCAATATCATAATCTGGCAAGGCAATTCCATCCAGCAAAACTTCTCCGCTGGTTGGGTCATAAAATCGTGGAATAAGATCAGCCAAAGTCGATTTACCCCCTCCGGAGGGACCCACCAAAGCAATTGTTTTTCCCTTCTCGATTCGCAGGTTTATGTTCTTCAGCACAAGTTCTTTATCGTAGGCAAAACCAACATTCCTGAATTCTATCGCGTCGCTAAATTCCTGGAGCTTAGTCGCATTCAATTTATTCTTTATTTCCGGCTCCAAATCAACCACGGAAAATATCCGTTCTGCCGAAGCAGTGCCACGCTGCAGCGACGTTATGCCATTGGAGAAGTTTTTTGCGGGCTGAATGATCATGGCGAATACAGCGAGAAAGGTGAGGAATACCTCCGGTTCAAGCGAACCATCCTTGAGTACAAGACTTCCTCCAAAAAAAATAATTCCTACAATAATGATCACACCCAATATTTCGGAAACCGGAGAAGCCATTTCATTTTTATAGGCCATAGACTTGCTCACTTTCCTGTAGTGCATACTTTCGTCTTCCAACTTTCGAATCACAAAGTTTCGTGCGTTAAATGCTTTTATCACACGCATGCCACTGAATGTTTCATCCAAAATGTTGACTATCCGCCCCAACGACTCCTGGCTAAGTTTGGCTTGTCGCTTGAGTCGTTTAATAATCTCCGCCAATACTCCTCCCGTTACGGGTAACACCAGGAGCGTAAACAGCATGAGCTTGGGCGACATGATAAAAAGCACTACGAAATACACTATGATCGTAATGGGTTCTTTCAACACAGCTTTCAGACTGTTCATAATAGCGGTCTCCACTTCCTGAACATCATTCGTGAATCGAGAGATCAGATCACCCTTGCGCTCGGAATTGAAAAACCCTATATGCAGAAGCGAAATGTTTCTGAAAATATCCATCCGCATATTCTTCACCAAGTCAACACGGATTTTTGTGGCCATGATACGCTCCAGGTAACGAAATGTATTGGCCAGAAGAACACAAAGCATGATCAGCACACAAACGAAGAGCAGGGCATTCAACGCGCCTTGCTCGACAATGATCGCAACAAAGTAATGATTAAACGTCTGTACCAGATAGTCAACACTTACTGAAAAGTCGGGTATGGGTGGAATTTCGACAGCCTGGTTTTTGGCCTTGAACAGCACACTTAACAACGGCATGGCCAGTACAATATTGAATGCACCGAAGATAATACCAAGGATAGCGTAACCAAAAAAGAAAACTATTTGTGATCTGAAATTTGGAGCATAATTAAGTACACGAAAAAATATCTTCATTACAAGGGTGATCAGATCAATTAAAATTCATACAGTCGACGGGCAATATTCCAGCGCAAAGCTAAGGAACTTATCGTCGTATTATTATCATAAATTGGCAGTGCACTTTCACTTTTGCGTATCATTAAATTCGCATCAATGAAAAGATTGTGCTTGAATTGCCAGGAAACGGTGAAACTGCCCAACAGAATGTTGTTTGCAATACCCTGTCCAACCGCATTGTCATATTCCTGTTCTCGCGTTCTGTTATCTTTTAATATATCTCCCCCCCAATTCACACCCGTTGAATCCCGGCCAGTCTTGATGAACATTAGTTTTCCTACCAGATTTAATCTGGGGATCGGCTGATAACGCAGAATCCCTACCAATTCATTGAAATTTGAACCCAAGGGGTGTGCGATAGGCTGCCTGTAGCTGCTGTAATTTCCATACGTAGTATTGTGAGAATAAGTATAAGGACGCACAACATTTATTTCGCCTTGCAGATCTAAGTTGGAGACGCCAAATGCATCGATATATTTTAATCCTGCCTGTACACCAAACTTGTTTGCCCACCATCCGTCACCGGCTTTAATGTGCGAGAGTACAAACTCATCGAGCACAAATTGACCATAGAAAGAAATCTTTCTGGCGGCATTCCATTTAAAATCCAACCCCAAAATCACATTGTCACTGCTCCCATTTTGCTGTTCGATCGCGCGATAGAAAATAACAGGGTTCAGATAATCGAGCCTGAAATGGTCGGTGCCTGTAGAATCATCAGCACTAAATACCACAGCTTCAAAAACTCCCAGATTAAATTTCTTGCCAAGGTTAATACTCAAATGGTGCAGCGCCGTAAATTTGTTTGGATAGCCCCCGGGTTCCGATTTCAGGCCCCCAAGAGAACCCGTAACATCCGCAGTCATTTGATTAAGCAGGAACGTGTAATTCAGCTTCCAAACTTTCACAGTTCCTTTTATGAACCACGCCGGCGGCGAGAAGTCCGAAAAAATGAGTGACCGGTATCCATTCCCAATAAAAAACCTGTCGTGACCAAACTGGACGTTGATATGTTTCGTTGCTTCAAAAGTGATGTAGCCGCGCGCCTGAAAAAAATCCACGCCTTTTCCATCCTTGAATTCCTTCCAGAACCCTTCGTGTGGTATGACGGGGTTCAGTGACATCTGGTCCCAGACAAACGATGGTAGCACCGCTTGATTATCGGTGAGGTAACTATAGAATCCAACTTTCTTGTCTATCATACCCCGTATCTCTACCCCTCGCGTGTTGATAAAAACGAGGTCATCTCTGCGGGAATCCTGACCTGCCCCCAGGTAAATGACAGGATTAATGTGCAAATCAAAAGCCTTCTCATCAACATAGAAAGCATCCGACTTCTTTTTATACAAGGCCTTAAGAAAAGGCTTTTTGCTGGCGCTGGTTTCTGCCCTGGACCATTCCCAACTATCATTTCGCAGATAATCGTAATTAAATTGATCTGCACGGGATGTGAAAATATCCTGGTGGGGAAGAGAATCCACAAACGCAACGATATCAGACCGTTTGAACGGCTTTACCGAAGTGAAAATGTGGGTTACAACCCTCCCCGCTTTCACCTCATATCGGTCGATTGCATGGTAATAATCTTCATTGAGCGGTGCCATGCTGCTTTGCGCATGGATTACGAGAGACAAAGAAGAAAAAAGTACCGAAAAGCATGTAGATTTCATTGCACACTGGTTATTCGCTGCAAAATAAGCATTTGGTCTAATCTAGGGGGGATCCCAAAATTTACGGAAATTACCCCTTGCTAATCTCTTTTTGGCACTTATCTTTGCAGTCCTTTAGGGGAAAATAAGGGAAAAACACAGCATTAATATGAAAAAAGACATTCATCCGGAATACAGAGAGGTTATTTTTTGGGATACATCCAGTGATACGAAGTTCAAGAGCCGCTCTACTTCTAGCACAAAGGAGACCATTAAATGGGAAGATGGTAAGGAATATCCGGTCGTAAAGGTGGAGGTTAGCTCTGCTTCGCACCCGTTTTTCACAGGTAAAAAGCTGTTTGTCGATACAGCCGGCCGTGTGGAGAAATTCAAAAATAAGTATCAAAAGAAAGCTTAATACTTCTTGAGATGGAGAGAAAAAGCCTTCGGAAACGAAGGCTTTTTTTGTGGCCTTTGGAGACCGGATTAAGGGATAAAATTTTCATCATTATTGAATTATTAACCGTAATTCCGCTGTCGTTACCAATCTGAAGCTATTTTTGAAACATGAATCTTATCCTTTTCGATGATCCGGATATTCGCCTTAATCTCTTCCCTTTTACCCTAACGCGGCCTGTCAGCGCCATTCGTGTTGGGATCCTGACCATCGCCGAAAAGTGGGAAACCTGTCTGCATGCCAAAGCATTTTTTAAGACAGAAGCATATTTGCAGGCAAAATTTCCAATTGCGAGTACTTCCGACAACCTTCTGCTCAATGGGGCAATTTGTCCTGATGAGACATTGGTAGCGACCGTCATGGCCCTTCCTGACGGATATTTCCTCGTTAAAGATACACTGCTGGTTGCAGCACGAAATCCGGGCGCAGAAATGACCAGCAAGAATACCATACAATACCTGCAGGAATTTACGGTCATTGACAGGCCCTGGAAAATATTCCGGGAAAATGGTGCGCAACTGAGGATAGATTTCAAGCGCATAACAGCCGAACGGAAATCGGAAGCCATTAACGATAACCACACCCGCGTATACGGCGAGGATAATATCTTTTTAGAAGAAGGTGTTTACATCCGTGCCGCAATTCTAAATGCCGAAAATGGTCCAATCTACCTTGGAAAAAACAGTATTGTTCAGGAAGGAGCAATCATTCGGGGCGCTTTTGCACTTTGTGAAAATTCTCAAATAAATATGGGGGCCAAAATCAGAGGAGACGTCACGATCGGCCCAGATTCCAAAGTTGGTGGTGAAGTCAGCAATTCCGTTATTTTCGGTTACAGCAATAAATCACACGATGGATATCTGGGCAATTCAGTATTGGGAGAATGGTGTAATATCGGCGCCGACACCAACACATCTAACTTGAAGAATAGTTACGATCCAATAAAAATATGGAACCACGCCGCACAAGACTTCGTCCAGACGGAATTACAATTTTGTGGGTTGATGATGGGAGATCATAGCAAATGCTCCATTAACACGATGTTTAACACAGCCACCGTTGTTGACGTATGTTCTAATATTTTTGGAGCTGGTTTTCCAAGAAGATATGTCCCCTCATTTTCATGGGGTGGCGCTAGCGGATTTACTACACATCAGCTTGAAAAGGCCCTGTATACTTCAAGTCGCGTCATGGCCCGACGCAATGTTATTATGGATGACGTGGATAGAGAAATTCTGTTTCATATATTTAAGCTCACTGCGCCAGACAGAGTTTGGGAGAAAAATTAATATGAAGTTTTCAGCAATTCCTGGTCTTGGGGACGTAAAGTCGCTCCTTATTGAAGCCGCAAGAAGCAATCATATTGCCCATGCGCAACTTTTTGTAGGCGCAGAAGGTGCCCTAAATTTACCGATGGCAATAGCCTTCGCTACCTATTTACATTGTGAAAACAAGGGGGAAACGGATTCGTGTGGCACATGTCCCGCTTGTTCCAAGAGTAATAAGTTCATACATCCCGATACCCATTTTGTTTTTCCACTAAGAAGCATAAGGGCAGATGAAGATCGGGAAAGAATTAAGGCTGAAATGCTGAAATCCTGGAGGGCATTTTTGTTGGAACAACCCTTTGCAGATCTTAACGATTGGACCAGCTATTATGGCGGGGAAGACAAGCCAGCACTTATTTCACGTGAAGAAAGCCGGGACATAATTAAAACCCTCTCTTTGAAGCCGTTCGAAAGCCAATACAAGGTAATGATCATCTGGCAGCCTGAGTTGATGCATTCTTCGGCGGCCAATGGCATTCTGAAGATTTTGGAGGAGCCAGCTCCGTATACTTTCTTTTTCCTTGTTACGAATGCCGCTGACAAGCTTTTGCCAACTATTATTTCCAGAACGCAAATCATTACCATTCCCTTATTGGGTGATGAGTTGCTGAATGAATATCTTATTCAACAACACAACATGGAGGCTACCCAAGCTGCCAGGGTCACATCGCTTGCCGAAGGGAATATTAACTTCGCCCTAAAACTCGTTGACAGTGAAGAAGTCACCGATGCGAAGCAATTTACGGATTGGATGCGCGCGTGCTATAGCAAAAGTTATGGATCCCTGGTGTTGATGGCGGACGCTTTTTATGGCCTCGACAAACTAAGCCGGAAAAATTTATTAAAATACAGTATGAATGCGCTGCGCGAAACTTTACTTCACATTTCAGGAGCCGACGAAATGAGCCGTTCACAGGGAAATGAATTTAAGCTTCTGAAAGAATTCAGTAAAGTAATGAACACGGAAAAGATAGAAAAATCATTTACATTGATGAACGATGCTACCTATCATCTGGAGCGCAATGGAAGCCCAAAGATGATTTTTTTGGATCTTTCTTTAAAGCTCGCCAGAACCATCAACCCATAAATACATGAATAAAATAATTCGTATCGGAACACGGGGAAGCAAGCTTGCCTTATGGCAAGCTGAGCATGTTGCCGGTCTTATAAGGCCATCAGGCTACCAAACTGAAATTGTACCGGTCGAAACACGGGGTGATAAAATTCTTGATGTAACAATTTCAAAAATTGGAAGCAAAGGTGTTTTTACGGAAGAGATTGAAGCGAAGCTCCTGGATGGCTCCATCGATATTGCTGTACACAGTGCCAAAGATCTTTCATCCGAAATACCGGATGAACTTGAGCTGATCGGTTTTACAGCACGGGAATTGGCAAACGATGTAATTGTCAGTACCAAAAAGAATATCAACCCGTCTAAGGACAAACTTAAAATAGGCACCTCGGCCACGCGTCGCGTCGCCTTTCTAAGGCATTTTTATCCCAACCTTGAGGCTGTAACCATACGCGGAAATTTGCAGACGAGATTCGCGAAACTTCAGGCAGGCGAATATGATGCGCTCCTGCTCGCATACGCTGGCGTACGCCGTATGGGATTCGACCACCTCATTGTTGAAAAAATCGAGACAAGCTATTTCGTACCTGCTGTAGGGCAGGGAAGCATTGCCATTGAATGCCACAAGAAATTAAGTTTTCAGAAAAAGGAAATCATTTCAAACTGGGTCAATCATCCTGAAACCGAAGGATGCATAAGGGCTGAAAGGGCTTTCTTAAGGGGTATGCAGGGAGGTTGTAGTATCCCCGTATTTGGTTATGCCCAATTTGATGGCGCCCTGATTACCCTGAAGGGAGGGATTATTTCGCTGGATGGCCAACGGATTGTGAAAGCGAAGCGAACCGCCCCACCCGAAGATGTAAAAGAGTTGGGTGAATCGGTCGCCCATGAGGTACTTAGTAGCGGAGGGAAAGAAATTCTGAAAGAAATTCGAAACCTCGCAATGGACTCCGTGACAAACCAGTAGAATTCAGCATGTCTAATTTCATAACCGTTAATCAATACGTATGAGCAGGGTATATAGTCTTATTGTCTTTTCCATTTGCGCTTTCATTGCCAGTGGCTGCGCACAGAATAAAGATTATGTGGTTACCATCAGAACCGACTACGGCGACATGGTAGCCATCCTTTATGATGAAACACCAAAACACAAACAGAATTTTATCAAACTCGCGAAAGAGCACTATTTCGACAGTACATTATTTCATCGTGTGATCGCGGGATTTATGATTCAGGGCGGCGACCCGGATTCAAAAAAAGCACAGCCTGGAGCACCGCTTGGCAGAGGCGGGCCCGGCTATACAATTGACGCAGAATTTAATCCGAAATTAATTCATGCCAGGGGGGCGTTATCGGCCGCACGATTGAGCAATCAACAAAATCCATCAAAGGCCTCCAGCGGAAGTCAATTCTATATTGTACAGGGATCAAAAATGACTGAGGAAGAGCTGAAGTTAGATCAGGCGAAATTCGATGTAGCGCTACAAAGGTTTTTTCAAAACCCTGCCAACCGTTCAGCCTACGATTCAATTGTATCACTCTATCAGTCCGGTGATATTAAAAAGTATCAAGCCATGCTCATTCACCTGAAACCCAGAGTAGAGAAAGAAACAGGCATAGAGATCGACAGAGAATTAACCCCGGAAAAATTGAAGGTTTATACAACCGTAGGGGGTGCGCCAAATCTCGATGGCGAGTATACAGTTTTTGGTAAAATTATTCAGGGACTGGATGTCCTTGATAAAATTGCGGCTGTAGAAACACAACCTGGCGACAGGCCTGTTGTCGATGTACGCATGGTGGTTAGTGTCGAACAAATGCCAAAGAAAAAAATCGAAAAGATGTACGGATATCACTATCCTGAAAATAACTGATGTGGAGTTTCGGTGATAAATTTTTGCGGGCACTGTCAATCCCTCTGCGAAATTGAATTGCAATAAAACCCACACTCCATGAAAATTCTCGTGACCGGTTCTAACGGGCTCCTTGGTCAAAAACTCACAGCACTATTTGAACAGGACAGCGATGTGTATCTCATCGCAACAGCCAGGGAGGCCTCGGTATTACCAATCACCCATGGAGAATTTCACACACTTGACATCAGTAATCAGCGTGAAGTGGAGAAAGTCGTTGCACTAACCAAGCCAGATGCAATCATCAATACTGCAGCCATGACCCAGGTTGATCTGTGCGAGCAGGAACGCAACGCCTGTTGGGAGGCTAATGTTACTGCCGTTGGAAATCTCATTGCGGCTTGCCAGCGTAACAGTGTCCACCTTGTCCATGTATCTACCGACTTTATTTTCGATGGAAGTCAGGAATTGCTTGATGAAGAAGCCATACCGAATCCTGTTAATTATTATGGCAAAAGTAAACTGGCAGGCGAGCAGCTTATTCTTGCCAGTGGTATTTCATGGTGTATTCTCCGTACAGTACTGGTCTACGGTGTTACCCGGGATATGAGCCGGTCCAATATTGTGTTGTGGGTAAAGAAAAATCTTGAACAAGGCAAAAATATTCGAGTTGTAAATGATCAATGGCGGACACCCACGCTTGCAGAAGATCTGGCTTCAGGTTGCGCGCTTGCCGCCACACTGAAAGCAACAGGGATATATAATATATCCGGCAAAGATTACTTGTCCATATACGAAATTGCCCTTCGTACCGCTGACTTTTTCAAACTCGATAAATCACTGATTACAGAAACTGATTCAACCCAATTCACACAACCTGCTGCAAGACCTATGAAGACAGGCTTTGTTATTGAAAAAGCACGGAGGGTATTAGGCTATGAACCGCATTCATTCGAAGGTGGCTTAGAAATCCTGGCGTCGCAATTGCGTTGACAACCTGCGGAGAATTATCCCGTTAGCCCTTTCCATTACACCTTGGCAGATCGTTTTTGTCGCATGGCGATATAGTAGATGGGGATGCCAATAAGCGTAATGATAAGCCCCGGCCAGGTGAATTTGGGTTTGTACAGAATAAGTAATGTGCAAAACGTCATACCCATCCCAATGTAAATGAGCGGGATCAGCGGGTATCCAAATGCTTTGTATGGTCTTTCAGCATCGGGTCTTTTCTTTCGGAGGATAAACACGCCCGCAATGGTGAGCATGTAGAACAGCACGACGACAAATGAAATCATATCCAGCAGATCACCGTATTTTCCACTCAAACACCAAATGCAGGCTAATGCACATTGAACCCACAACGCCAGTTGAGGAACGGAAAACTTGTTCAACTCTCCAGCCTGCCTAAAAAACAATCCGTCTTTAGCCATCGTGAAATATACGCGGGCACCGGCGAGAATAAGGCCATTATTGCAACCAAATGTAGATACCATGATCATCAACGCGATGATGATGGTGCCAACATTCCCGAAAATCACCGAAGAAGCAGCCACAGCTACTCTATCCTTTTCCGCAAAAGCGAGTTCATGAAGCGGTAAAACCGCGGTGTACATTAAGTTTGTGGAAACATATATTATCGTGACGATCAGGGTGCCAAGAAATAAACTCAAGCCAATATTCCGCTGTGGGTTTTTTATTTCACCTGCGATGAAGGTAACGTTGTTCCATGCATCACTACTGAAGAGAGAACCTACCATTGCAGCGGCAATGGCACCAACGGCAGCAATAGTGGTGTAGTCCTGCATAGTTCCATCCAGGTTCATCCCATTTAGACTCCAGGCATCAGTCCAGTTAGCATTCCACACATCACCATCAAGCATAATAAATCCAAAAATGATCAGGCCGAAAAGGCTTAGAATCTTCGTTATGGTAAACGTAGTCTGAATAGCCTTACCACCCTGAATACCACGCGTGTTGATATACGTCAGGAGTACAATCACAAATATGGAAACAAGTTGGGCAGGCGAAATTTTCAGAAGTCCCACTTCAAGCACGACAAGTTCTTCGCTCACACCGGGAACAATGTAGGCCATAAACTTTGAGAAGGCCACCCCTACCGCGGCAATCGTACCGGTTTGTATGATGGCAAAGAAACTCCAGCCGTACAGGAACGCGATCAACGGATTGTATGCTTCTTTCAGGTAAACATACTGGCCTCCAGCCTTGGGGAACATGCCACTAAGCTCACCATAGCTTACGGCAGCCGAGATTGTCATGAACCCGGTGATCAGCCACACTACAATTAGCCAGCCGGATCCTCCGACGTTTCGCAAAATGTCAGCGCTAACAATAAAAATACCAGAGCCAATCATGGACCCCGCCACGATCATGGTCGCGTCCCACAACCCCAATACAGGTTTAAACTTGGCCTCGCTCATGGGCGTTTCGATTAGATATAAGTTTTGAAGATAAGGAAATCAGTGAAAATCACCACACGCAATATCGAACCAGCAGACTTTTAGCTAAAACACTTAGCACTATTCAAAAATCTCAACAATAGGCTGCCCGGTGCTGCCATTTGGAAATTTTATCCTCAATAGCGCTGATATGGTCGGAGCAATGTCTGTTATGGGATGATAGCGTACAGAAGACCCCTTCCTGATTCCACAGCCATAAAATAGAACCGGCACGTGTGTATCGTACGCATAGGGAGATCCATGCGCAGTGCCCTGCAGTGTTGATCCTTCAAACCATCCGGGTTCCAACAAAATAGCGATATCACCTGACCGCTTGGCATGATAGCCACGAACTATGGCTCCCTTTATGCCACCTTCATTATAATCAGCATCGCGCAGCATTGCTTCCGTGTAGAAATTAGCCACGCCATCAATTGTCATCAGGTATTTCCCAATCAACTCAGTCACTAAAAACATATCGAGCCCGGAAGCTCTTGGATCCTTCTGAAAAGCATCCTGGTTTAAAAATATTTGCCCGTTGCTGATGTTCTCTATAAACTTTTTACCCGGATAATACATGTTGAGAAAGGCATCAAGTTTGTTTTTCGTATCAGTACTATTAAAATAACCAGCAGGAATTTTATTGTCCTTCAGATATTGAGGAACATCAGCTACTCCATGATCGGCCGTTAAAAAAACGGTATACTTTCCTGCGCCAACCTCGCTATCCAGCTGCTTAAGCAACGCTTCCAGGTTTCGATCAAGGCGCAGATAGGTATCCTCTAAAGCGATTGAATTAGGGCCAACCTGATGGCCCACGGCATCCGTGGCCGAATAGGAAATACATAAGAAATCGGTGACATCACTTTTTCCCATCTTTTCATTTGCAATCGCAGCATGCGCCATGGCTGAGACGTAATCATTGGCAAACGGTGTGCTGGTCAGTAATTCGTAATTGTTTTTTGAACGCAGTTGACTTAGCTTATAGGGAAAGACAGCGTTTTTTTGACCGGCTAGTTTTTCCTCGTATAAGGTATTGTTTGGTCCGCTTCCCGTGTACTGATCAATAGGCAAGAGTGTATTCCAATCCTGTGAAAGGTATTTGTCAGGCAGATTCTGTGCGTTAAATTTAACAACCCAGCCAGGCAATGTAGCCATGTAGAATGTACTGGTAATGAATTTACCTGACCGACCGTCATACCAATAGGCGGCATCCGCCATATGCCCTCCCGGCAGGACAGCACCGCGGTCTTTGATGGAAATGCTGACGACTTTTGCTCTTTTCTGTGTAAACAATTTCAGCTCGTCGGTTACGGTAGATGAAATCATACGCCAGGGCGAAACATCTCCATTGCCCAGGTCAATGCCCACTGGTCGGTACAGAGAATCTTCCACGCAATTCACCATATGTCGTGATTGTTTTTCATAGAAATCATTTCCTATGACGCCATGGATAGCCGGCGTTGCGCCCGTATAAACAGAGGCATGACCCGGGCCGGTCACCGTGGGTGCATAATTGTAATGGGCATTCATCAGCATAAACCCATCGTTGACCAACCTTTTGAAGCCGCCGTTCCCAAATTTGTCGTAATATCGATAGAGGTATTCCTGCCGCATTTGATCGACTACAATGCCAACAACCAACTTTGGATTGTCACTGGCCCTTTGTGCTAACACAATCAGATTTGTAAGCAAGAGGATTAATAAAGAAAGAATCTTCTGAAGCATATGGGTAGTTTGAACCTGCAAGTTAAGGAATAGCTTTACTTTTAAAATTATTCTATAAAGACATTGGCGTTAGTTTTTTGAGCAATAGATTTTTTCATAATCGTCGTGCTCATAAACTTCTTTTCGTATCATCTTTCCGTTTCTATCATAATAAATCACAACAAATATAGAGGCTTCCTCCACATGCTTTTCTGTGAAATAGAGTGGTTCATCGCGCGACCCAACATTGAGGATATCACTGAAAGATATGGGTATGATGGTCCCTTTTCTATTGTGAATGACACCATAGTTATGGCCTTGCTGGACAATAGCCAGTTTTTCATCGTCGCCATCCAGGATTAATTGATATTCTTTGACTTGGTCGAGAAGGACTTTCTGGGTTTTGATTTCATATATCATCCATTCCAGTTTCTTCCGGACAAAGGCAGCACTGTCATTCCAATACCGTACTTCATCAAATTCTGACTTGCCAATGGCTTTGTTATCCCACCCGGCGAACCCATACATACCATCTTTATACACAACGTTTATTTTGTCGTTATAGCTAATTATGTTCTTGGCATACTGCGGTTTTACAAGCTTCTTTCTGTTACAATCAAATGATCCGAACTTCAATCCTTTCAGGAGGGATACTACTCCATTATTAACGGAGCCAATTGCATCATACGCCAACGGAAGCAGCGTTTTACCATCCGACGTGAGTAGACCCTTCTTTTCTTTCCTGACTGCCAAAAAAATTCCTTCACCGGCATATTCAATGCCATCATAAGTAGTTGTAAAAAGCCTGCGACCATCCAGCGTATAGATGCTCTTCTTATCACCCTGTGCTAACAGCAAAAATGATGAAGAATCCTGGCCAGGTATAAACGAAGTACGCACCGGCTGCGGTACCATTAAGATTTTGGAAACAGAAAAATAAATGAATACACTATCTTTTCTTTGTCCGATTGCAAATGGTCCATCAAAAACAATAGAATCATAGCCCGGGCTTTGAAACTCCCTGACTTTGGGATCGTACAGACGCCATGTGGTATCTGTTCTTGCGGCCGTCCAGGGCTCCCGTGCTTCAATTTGCTGAAAGGTTACGGATCCTTCACCTTTGTCGTTAAAGGTTTGAACTCCTGTTGAAGCGCTAGATGTTGCCCCAAAATACGAAGCTGAAAGACTTTGTATTTCCTCTTTGATCAGCGTATCCAGGGAATGATTCAGAATACCTTGACAATTATTATTTCGTATCCAGAGAAAATCGTTTTCCCATGCCTTGACTTCATCAACGAAATCCAACAAAACGAGATCTTGGTCATCAGCCACCTGCGCGATCGCCCTGGCGGTAGCCAGTGCGAACTTATTATTCTTCTTTAATACTATTACATCCCTGTAAGGTATTATGTCATCCCATTCAAAGGGTATCAACATCCGTCCGCCGAAGGTCCATATCGACCATAATGCATTCTCCCGTAGGGCTAGAAATTTTCCATCCAACACTTTTGCATCTTCAATACAATCCCTTCCGACTTTGAACCCAGTCTTATGCACAACACGCATGCAAGAATTCTCTTCGATTAATGTAAAACCATATCCAATATCCACCACTGAATCAACGGTACCGCTGTAGATCAGATTTCCATTAGGTGCCACCAATTTTTGCGGAAGAACAATTACGTCATCCGTAATGTTGCCGCATTGATATTCGGGTCTGATTTCGGCGATGTCGGCCATTATCACTTCCAGACCATTTTGGTTCATAAACCCAAATTTCCCGTTGTGCAAAAAGGGAACGATGTATCCGCGTTCAAGCGCAATAGCTGTCCTTATCGAGTCATTATCAAGATACCCTGCAAATTGATTTCGCTGGTCTTCGGGTATGAGGTAGAATAATATGTTCCGGGCCTTTTTTGAAAAGAAACTATCAGTATACAAATCCAGATATGTGGTATAACACTCTTCAGTTCCCAAAGCTGTGCGGATCTCAAAGATGGCTTGTGCAACATCCTTTTGATACGGCGAGTTTGGGTAGTCTTTATTGTACTGCTCATAACTGCTTAGCCGCCCATCCATTGTCCTGGCCTGGAACAGCAGGGCCTCATATTTATTTCTGGCATCCGCGATACGTACTGCCTCAGGATACCTCATCATGAAGTCACCTAAAGCCTGATATGTATTTTCAGATAATGCATCAAGGTAAGCCGCCTCATCGCGAAGTGCAATGGCCTGATCGCGCTGCATTGATGATGGATAATCTGTTAAATAGTCAATGTATGCTTTCTCAGTATTTATCCTCCGCGCGCGGAAAAAGGCGGCACTGTCGACTTGCTGGAGGAAGAGAACAAGGGTAAGACTGTCTATTGACCCGCGATTCAGGCGCTCCCGCTGTTTTAGGGTTACACGTTGAAAATCCTGAATTGCCCGCTGAACATAATAGTGGGCTGAATCCAATTGAAAATCAGGATTTTTGGGAGCAAAATAATATTGCGCAAGCACATAAGCGGCAGCGGCATTCATGCTGTCCTTATCCATTGCTTTCGTCAATTGACCATGGGCCTTTGCCCACTTCCCTTTTTGGATATTTTTATAGGCCACACGTTCCACAGACCCCTGACCGAACAACTGAACGGACAAGAATACAGCGATGCATGGTATGACGATCTTCAGGATCAACTATTCAAACACTTCATTGGTAGGTACAAAACTACAAACTTCATACTAAGATTTACCTTTACCGAGATTAATGCTGTTGCATGATGTAATAATTTTTGTAAATTTTCACCTTGTTATAAGCGTACGCATGGCCAAGCTGAAGAATATAATCAAACAACTGTCCGAAAAAGACTTCAGCGCCATTCACGACTCACTTATTGAAAGTAATGCCGAAAAATCTGCGTACCTGCTGAAGTCACTCCGCGAACGACAACTCTCGGACAATAAGATCATGACCGAGTTGGATGTCAATGCAAACGCCTACTATACACTCCGGTCGAGGTTAAATCTCAAAATTGAGGAATACCTGATGGGTCAACTTGAAAGCCCGAGGACCGATGTGTTGCGAAAAGTAGCCAATATCAACGAGGTTTTGTTCACGAAAAAGAAGGCTATTTCCATCGCCACGCTGAAGAAATTGGAAAAAGAACTTCTGGACTACGACCTGGCCAATGAGTTAACCGTGATCTACAAGTCACTGAAAAAACTCAATATCAATTCACCCGATTACTTCCAGTATTCACAACTGTACAACCGCCATGTTGCTTATATGCTTGCCGTTGACAAGGCAGAGGATTTATTGGCTGATTATTTCAAGAAATACGGCGACTACCTGTTGAATTGGGGTGAAGCAGAGAAATTAGGACTCGTTTTGCTGATGAAAGAAATGCAGAACGTCGCCAAGTTGTACGAATCTCATCGCTTATATGTTTATCAAAGCTGCATGTATGTTTTTCATCGCTTGTTCGTGGAAGTAGACGACAACATGCAGCAAGACGGAGAATCGATTGAAGATATCTTTGAAAAGGTGCAAAAGATTTTCGAGAGCTATCATCTTGATGGAATCTATTACCACCTAAACCTCGTTTTTGAATTTCTGAAACTAGAGTACTATAACCACTACAAAGTTTTTCGTCAGGCCGAAAAGTACTATGAGGAAGTAAATGACGCCTGCGCTAACCTCCTGGTGAACTATTCTACCTTCACGTTTCCTCCGCAGTTCCTGATTTCTAAGATTGAAAGATATTTAAGAACAGGTACAGAAACAGAATTGTACACTGAAAATGAGGCAATCTTCCTGGATTATGAAATAGACATGCTGGACTTGCCCAAACATATTATTTACATAGTGTACAGGGCCATCTCATGCTACTACGCAGGCAAATTTGAAGAGGCCGCCAAATTAATTAACGGGTTGCTCAATGATGTTAGCCTGAAACGTTATCCATACGCTCACCTTGAAATAAAGTCGTTGCTTGCGCTCCTTTATACGCTGCTGCACGATTTCGAATTATTCAATCAGCTGTCAAATAGTATACAACGACAAATCCGGCTTTCGGGAAAAGATAGTTGTGAGAATATTCAATTGTTTTTGAAAATGCTTAAGATCGCCACCAGTGAAGCAAAGAAAGAAAAAGCAAAGAAAATTCAAAGTGTGATCCCACGCCTCAATTCAATAAGGGTGGACTATTTTGCCCCAACAAAGTTGATCAGGCTTGATGAAAGATTTGTGGGCCTGTTAACCGAATTCTAAAGTTCAAGTTTAGCTATGCTGTCGTGTGAAAGCGGCTTATTCAAATACTGCTTTACATTCTCGTATTTCTTGGACCGGTTGAAATCCTGCGGATTAATTGAGGATGTAAGCATTACAATCTTGCACTTTTTCTTTGTTGTATTCATAAGCTTTTCGAACTCATCCAGGAACTGAAAACCATCCATTAGTGGCATGTCAATGTCCAGAAAGATAACATCGGGCAATACCTGATCGGCTATTTCGAGCCGCTCTATGTTTCTCAAAAATTCAATGGCACTTTTTGCTCCGGTGTGCGTGTAAATATTTTCTGTTACAGCTGCAGCCTCGATCATTTTCTGATTAATCAGATTATCAATCTCATTATCATCAATGAGCATCACCGTACGATATTTCTTGGCTGTCATAATTAGATTCAGAATGAATGCTTTATAAAAATAGGTGTTTGATCCATATTTGCAAATTTCCCTAAATGTCAAATTTTATTCCCTGAGCCAGCGGAAGTGTATTCCCGAAGTTAATGGTATTGGTCTGCCTTCGCATATAAACCTTCCAGGCGTCGGATCCGGATTCTCGGCCACCTCCGGTTTCTTTTTCTCCTCCAAATGCACCGCCTATTTCGGCCCCGGAGGTTCCAATGTTAACATTGGCTATGCCACAGTCTGAACCTGCCTGCGACAAGAACTGCTCCATTTCCTGAACGTTGTTGGTCATGATAGAAGAGGAAAGTCCTTGCTTTACACCATTTTGTTTTTCAATGGCCTCGTTGATGTCTTTGTATTTAATAAGGTATAAGATCGGCGCAAATGTTTCTTGCTGAACAATTTCAAATTCGTTCTCCACCACAGCTATGGCTGGTATTACGTAGCAACCCGATTCATATCCCTTGCCTAGCAGCACCCCTCCTTTTACGACAAACTCCCCTCCTTCAAGCTTTATCTTACGCAATGCATCACGATAGATTTTAACGGCCTGCTTATCAATGAGTGGTCCTACATGATTATTCACATCCAACGGATTTCCGATAACAAGCTGGGCATAGGCGTTCTTCAAACGAACCTTGACTTCTTCAAATATGGCTTCATGAATTATCAGCCTGCGTGTAGAGGTACACCGTTGACCTGCTGTACCAACAGCGCCAAACAATGCCCCGCGGACGGCGATGTCCAGGTTTGCATGTTCTGTGATGATAATTGCATTATTCCCGCCCAATTCAAGTAACGCGCGACCAAGCCTTTCACTCAACGTTCTGGCAACCGCCTTCCCCATCCGAACCGAGCCAGTTGCCGAAACCAATGGAATATTCTCATTCCGCGATATCAGTTGACCAATGGCCGAATCTCCGTTTATAATACAAGATACCCCTTCAGGCACTTTATTCTTCTCAAACACTTTGATGGCTATATGCTGACACGCAACACTACACAAGGGAGTTTTTTCAGAGGGTTTCCAGATGCACACATCGCCGCATACCCAGGCTAGCATGGCATTCCATGCCCAGACTGCAACGGGAAAGTTAAATGCCGTAATTATTCCGACCGCGCCAAGCGGATGCCATTGTTCGTACATACGGTGACTCGGTCGCTCAGAGTGCATCGTCAGGCCATGAAGCTGCCGTGAGAGACCTACTGCAAAATCGCAGATGTCGATCATTTCCTGAACTTCGCCAAGGCCCTCCTGATAAGATTTCCCCATCTCATAAGAAACCAATTTGCCCAATGGTTCTTTAAACTTTCTCAAGGCCTCTCCAACTTGTCGAACAACTTCGCCACGTTTTGGCGCAGGCCACGTTCGCCACTCGGCAAAGGCCGCTTGCGATTGCGCTATTGCTTTATTGACAGTTTTTTCGTCTCCGGCATATACCGAACCGATAATTTTGCCATCGACGGGAGAATACGAGTCAATCAGCCCGCCAGTTGATTTATACCATTTCCAACCTGTGGATACTCCCAGATTTCTCCTTTTAATGCCTAACCTCGATAGGGCATCTTTTATTCCAAATTCATCCATTGGTCATTTTGTCTATCATGCGCAAAGCTAAGAAAATGTGGTGGATGGCTTAATAAACATGAAAAAGGAACTGCCGGGGACAGCATAAATTCACCAAGCCAGACCGTAGGTCCCCTTTTTTCCATCGGGATAGAAACCCTCAATAAGAATACCTCCTCTTTTATAATCAAGAATTCGATTGAGATCAGCCAGGTTATCAACAGGAATCTTATCAATATAGGCGATAACAAAACCATTCTTCATTCCTGTCTCTATCCATTTTTTATCGGTAATTTTTTTTACACGAACACCGCCCTCCAATTCAAGGGTTGCCAGTTCTTTATAGGGAACATCCTCAAACTCAACATCGCCGATTCTGTGCGAAACCTCTTTTCTCTCCACCGTTTCATTGCCCGCATTATTTCGCAATCGCGCTTTTACCTCCAGCGATTTTCCTTCGCGCAGGTAAGAAACAAGAATTTCATTGCCGGGACGGTTTCGCGCTACCCACTCCTGTAATTCCGAAACGGAATTAATCGTATGGCCATCAATCCCGGTAATAACATCTCCGATCGACAAACCAGCTTCTTCAGCCGCACTTTCACTGTTGATGCGATTAACCAATACACCTTGATTAACATTCAGGCCAAGGTCTTCCGCAATAGCGGCATCTACATCCACAATCTGAATGCCCAGCAACCCACGTTGAACCTGGCCAAACTCCAACAAGTCATCCATTACCTTCTTCACCAGGCTCACAGGAATAGCAAACGAATAACCCTGGTAGCTTCCCGTGGAAGTAGCAATGGCAGAATTAATGCCTATTAGCTCTCCTTTTAAATTCACCAACGCACCGCCACTATTACCCGGATTCACGGCGGCATCCGTTTGGATAAATGCCTCTACCTGCAAATTATTCCGGTCACGCAAAATATGGATGTTACGCGCCTTGGCACTTACTATTCCGGCAGTAACGGTAGAGTTGAGATCAAATGGATTACCAACAGCCAATACCCATTCTCCAGGTGTAATTCTATCAGAATCGCCGTACTTCAGGAATGGCAAATTCTTTCCACGAATTTTCAACAATGCCAGATCCGTTGTCGGGTCAACGCCAATGAGTTTAGCGTAGAAGCGTTGGTTGTTATTCATCACCACTTCAATGTTGCTCGAGCCTTCCACAACATGGTTATTGGTTACAATATATCCATCATCAGAGATAATAACCCCGGATCCTGATGACCGGGTTGGTGCCTCAAAATACTGTTCGAGTGGGTTTACACTGAAATCGCCCGGACCATATGAAGTGCGAATGTGTACTACACTTGCTGTTACTGAACGGGCGGCCTGCAGAAAATCCATTCCTCCAGGAACATTGTAGGATGTGTCTGGCGAATAACCTGCTAATACGGATTGCTGTCGCGCTTCAATAGATGGGTATGCCGCGCTGCTAATGTCCAGAAACTTCAGTGTAAACATAGCCCCCAACACACCACCAGCACAAGCTGCAAGGGTTACTATGAGAATTAGGATCGATCGCTTCATACAGCTGGTTTATTCACACTATCAACACTATCAATAGAAAGTTAACGTTTCTTTCTCAAACATGTCTTTCGAATGCAGCATACAAACTGGAAATTTCTACAAGCAGGACTTTCCTGAAGTTAGATTATACAAAACCCGGTATGGAATGCAGGCAATGTACTATTAACTCAACGCTGATTTGTGAAATTTTGTTTCCGCTTTCAGTATCCATTGCTCTGTAGCGCTTAAATGCACTAGGGATGATCCTGGTAGCGCTTTTCGCTTGCAAAAACAGAAGCAACAAGCATAACCTTTCCGGAAAGAAGCCTCCAAAAAGAAAGGCGCTCCAATGTGGAGCGCCTTACCCTGCGATACAGCAAATCTTTAATTGACTTTTATCGTCGTCTTTAAAGTTTTCTTTTCATCCTTTGGCACGGTGATTTCCAAAATACCGTTGTTGTATTTTGCATCAATCTTGCCCGCATCTACATTTTCAGGAAGTGAAAATGAACGGCTGAAATTTCCGTATTGCGTTTCCAGCACGTGAAGGTTGTTTTCCTTCTTCTCTTTCGAAAACTTTCTTTCTCCACTAACGGTAAGCAAGTTATCGTTTAGATCCACCTTAAAATCATCCTTGCTAATGCCAGGGACAGCTACACTAATTTCATAGGCTTTTTCATTTTCAATAATATCCACCTTAGGTACAAAGGCGTACGAAGAACCACCCGAACGGGCCACTGAATCGTTGAAAAAACGATCAATCAAATTGCTGAATGAAGTCGGTACGAAATCATTAGCGGTACTATAGCGAACTAGGCTCATAAGAATTATAATTTTTTGTTTGACATTGATTTTTTTATCACCAATACCCAATCAATGAAAAATGTGCCGAAAGGTTTTTGGGGGGTATTTAATGCCATTATGGCTTAAATAGCCTGGATAAAAACCAAATATATGCCATAATGGCCTATATTTTGACTCCTCTTGGATGAATATGTCTTATCTGAACGAGACAACACGAGCCGATACAACGATAAATACTACAGTCTTTTGCGGTAATCGTGTCTACTTTAAGACAAAATCAGAGACTTTTAACCCCTTTTTATGCGCCCCAAATCCAAACATGGTAGGCTCATAGTCCCCCGGAATTTCAACATTGCTTTTGTCAGGAATGAGATGCTCCATATCCATTGTCCAGTAACAACCATTAACCAGGAGTCTGCGCAAATCTTCACTTTTCAAATCGACGGAGGCTCCCATCGTAGTAGTGAGTATCCTAGATTTTTTGCCGCTCTCACTAAGGTAATCCTTAATCCAGGCGACCGGCATAATTGACTTACCATAGTTGGGAGGTGCATCCGGTGTCATTCCCATGGAGGACTGGCCATATACTAACACTTGCGCATCGCTTCCCAGGTTTCGTATGGTGTAAACATCGGTATAGCCCCAGATATCTTTCACGCCCTTTAGAATTGAATGACCTTCCATCATACCGTTATTCAATCCGCGTGTTCCTTCTTTTCCATGATTACCATGGTGGGCAATCCAGGTATCGCCCAGAATTTTTTGCCCATATCCACCTTCCCAATCCTTCATTTTGCTGTCAAAGCTGTACCGGGCATAAGGACTTTGCATATTTCGCTTGTATTGAAAAGCATGGGTGGAGGTGCGCATTGCCACGATGGGCTTTCCCGCCTGTGTATACCGGTCAATATATTTCATTTGTTCGTCGGGCAATTCCCGGAATCGCAAGAACATAACCATCAAGTCAGCAGTCTCCAATTGTTCCAAGCCAGGTATGTTCGTTTGCTCCTCAGGATTAATATCCCCCGTTTTGCGGTCAATGGCGAAAAGCACCGTGCATTTAAACCCATGACGTTCAGCCAGAATCCTGGCGAGCATGGGAAGTGCTTCCTCTGATCGATATTCTTCGTCCCCACTCACTAAAACAATATGCTTTCCTTTTCCCGGACCGCTTTTACCTTCGTACGTGATCCATTGTTTTGAGGGTTGTGCAAACGAAGTGTGGTGCAACATTATACACAACAACAGTATAGACCATACAACATAATTACTCCACCATTTTACCATCACATTCATATGATTTTCATTTTACAACTAATCTCCTAAAGCATGTATTGTGTTTTGAATCAACCCCTTCACTCTTTCGCCTTTCACATTGAGTTCATAAGTAATTTCCATTACCCACGTAGGCTTAATATCTGGAATCGTGAGCAGCAGGGTCTTATTATCGCTGCTCAATTCAGCTTTTGTTACCTGGAGTGTTTTTTCATTGTAATGATCTGATCCATATTTCCTGGAGCGCTTCAAATCCCATGTTTGCACGTCGTAGTTGGAAACATTGGCCACATCATTTCCTTCCAGTTCATGCGAGAAGGTAATTTCAATGCCATTGCGCTTGGCATGCAGCCCTGTCGGAATAATCGATCGCTCGCCCGTGTACCGGATGCGATAAAGTCCTCCTAAATCCGGCTGTGTCGACCCCCAGGCGGACAACCCGCAAACGTATAAATGACCATCCGATGTATTAAAACGACCTCTCATTACACCGGTTGAAAATCTTGGGATGGGTAATTCTACTACTCCTCCCTGCATTTGATTTCCAATTTTTTCATGGGGCACAATAAATACCTTCCCATACCCATAGGAAAAATTAAGAAGACTGCCGTTAAGCGGGCCCCAGTTTTTACTTTCCACCCACAGGAGTTCAGATGGAGACTGATCGTGATTCCTTTCCACCCACACTAAAGGTTGTTCCATGTTGGCGTCCGAAGTATCCGCCGGCGGATTATACCCAAAAATATTGCCATAAAATCCACCTTTCTTTACCCAATTGATCCGGTTCATGGGATTCCAATGACCCTCCTGATCCGTCACAATAAAGGAGCCATCCGGGTTAATACAGACGCCATTGGCAGCGCGAAAACCGCTGGCAACAATTTCTGTTCGCAAACCGTCCTTACTCACCTTGATTAAAGTGCCGTGTTGCGGGACCAAAGCACGCCTGGCATGCCGTGCACTTTTAGCGTAGTAGAAATTGCCTTCAGCATCTGTTTGCAACCCCATCGCAAATTCATGAAAGTGATTCGTAACCTGGTGGTCATTATTATAACTTTCATAGAAGTCGGTTTCCCCATCGCCATTAAAATCGTGCAGCTTCACCAGCTGATCACGGCAAGTAACAAATATTTCTCCATCAATTGCTTTGATTCCCAATGGCTGAAACAACCCGGAGGCAATGCGCTGCCAGGATAATGTTCCGGCATCCGCTGTGAATCCTTCAACCCGCCAAACATCTCCGTCCGTGGAACAGATAACGGCCTTGTCGGCATCTGCCAGAAAATCTACTCCACTCAAGCGCAATTGATTCTTCCACGGGCTATTGAAGGGTGGTGTCAGGATATCTACCTGGAATGTTCCCTTCTGCTTCCCCTTCGCAATGCTGGTCGTTAATCTTTGCGGATAGCGGGCCGGACCTCCATTTGTCATGGGTTCCAATACTTCGGGAGGAGCTGATGATTTGGCATAGCGCTGCAACGCCAGTCTATCTACCCTACTCAACAGCAATTTGATTTTTATAGATTCTGATTTAGGTATTTGCAGCACATTGAATCCATTTGAATTTTTTATCACTGCATTTTCACCAATAAGCGCAACGGAAACACTATCCGGCGCGATGCGCATCAATAGCGGTTGAGTAGCGGGACTAATATTCAAGGTCCGGGTGAAAACAGGCTGGTTGTTAAGTTTCTCTAAACCAAAAGTCTCCAGGATCCTTGCATCTCCAACTGTATAAGAGATAATCACCCTGTCTTCGTATTGGTAAAGTCCTTTGTAATGCGCCCACTCGCGCGGTAACGGACCAAATCTTCTCTTGTCGCTTGCCATAAACCTGGGATCTGCAAAGGATCCGGTTGAAGGATTAGCCCAACCGGGTCCTACGGGATTAGCAAAATGCAAATCCCCTACGGTACGCGGCGAAATGTTATGCGTTCCGTTAAAGAGAATCGCCTGCCAATCTATAAATCCTTCACCGGTCCAGGCGCCAGCCACCCGCATTACATCATGGTCAAAAATTATCCAGTCCCTTCCCGCTGCAATACCCCCGGCGCCGGAATCCAGCCTGATGGCTATTCCTTTGTATGCAAAATTAGCGTCCACGAGGTTTTCATCGCGAAGTGGCGCTGTGCCCGATGATCGTTCTCTGGGCGCTGCGTTGGACGCCACCAATTCATAGGTATTGATCAGAAAGTTTCCATAATCCATTTCCGCCCAGGGTTTATATTCTTTTGGCTCAGGGCCTTTGGAAATACCCTTTGGAAGTGACAGCAAGTAGGCGGAGTCTACACCGACATATTGCTCCTTATTATAAACGGCTACAAATTCCTTCCGTATATAATGGATGATGTCATATTTTTCACGTGGCGTGAGAACGGTTTGCGGAGGCATGGAGCCGTAGCCCCGGGTTAGGGTTTGATACATTGCGTAAGGATCCTTCCCGACTTTAAACTGACCTTCCCAAAATTTAAATGCTGTGGGGATTGATCCGTTTTGATCGCGATCACCGTGGCAGTTAAAGCAAACCGCCCCATAAATTCGCCTCCCACGTTCCATTGATTCTTCTTCTTCCTGAGTACTTAATTCAATCAGTCCCTTATGATCAATATTCTTCTCATAGTCCGGTAGCTGCGATTCCTCAAGGATGAATGTAACTACAGGTTGATCCGATTTGTTTGAAGAGCACGCGGCTATAACGAATACAGCTGCCAGTAGCAGGAAATAATGCAGTTTATTTCTCATGTGTAATTCAGCTTTTTCGTCATGCAAGAGCATTGTGTGAACCAGACAACCATAGTTAGATGTAAATTAAGAAAAGAACCTTTAAATCCAGCCACACGACCCCACGCGGATGATACCTGGTTGACGGGAGTATTTTATCCAGGTCAGCCTATAAAAAAGATTCAAAGGCACTTTGCCGTACCGCCAATGTCAAAATCAAACGCAAGGACAATCTCCGCGAGGTCCGCCTACTCCCTTCCGGCAAGTGCAGAAAGTAAATTTATCGAAGAAATACTTGTAGGCCAGGCAACCCTTCCATAAAAAACGCTGTATAGGTTATAACGTCAGCTTGTTGGAAAAGTACATGCAGTCTTTATTGGAGGGATGTCTAACGGGGCATTGTGTGAGCCAAAAGATTGCGCTCCAGGAACATTGTGGTGATGGCATGGGCATTTCGCTCAGGTATTCCGAAAAGCGGCACCAATGTTTGGAAATTTTAAATGATGCATTCGTGAAAATATTAGTCAACCTCAAAAAATTCGATTTGAGCAAAACCTGGCTAAGCAAGATAATTGTGAATACCATTGATCCTTTTCACAAAAAGCAACGGGAAATTCAGGTTAAAGAAATGCGTTATGCAAAGCATGACCCCGCCACGGAAAAATTATTATCCGGGATTTCTTTTCAGGAAGTCATGGAGCTTTTGCAAAAACTCCCACGTTCTTATCGAGCGGTGTTCAATCTCTATGTTATTGAAGGGTATACGCACGATGAAATTGCAAACCTGTTAAACATCGATAAAGGCACCTCCCAGGCTAACCTATTCAGAGCCAAAGAACAATTGAAGTTAATACTAGTAGACTATTTTGAAACAGACTATGCTGGAACCCAATAACGATAAACTGGAAGATTTCTTTCGACAGGCTGCCGATATGTGCTCCAAAGAGAAAGTGGAAAAGACTGGAATCCAGGCTTGATGCAAGGATAACCCGTTTTTAAATTGTAAGAAAGACAAGAATTAGAATAGCGGAATCTCTGGCTCTCGCAACAAGATTAATACACAGTGTTTTTTGGTTCAAAAAAGATTTTTAAAAACAGTCGCATCCGGGAAAGACAAATGATGGCGGAGGGGTAATGAATGAAAACGCTGACGCATCCAATGACGGATCGCTTTATTCCAAAGTAGAGCCTCCTTCATATAACACTTAAACTTGAATTATAACACTAAAACTATGAAAGCAATTTTAAAATCTCTGATGATGTGTTGCGTGCTCGCACCAGGTCTTATTTACTTCGCAGGTTGTGATGATGACCCGGGGCCACAATTTACGGGAGACACGAAGACTTACGAATTGGGTTCAGTATCCGATCCTGGCATTAGCGGCAGCGCTACGTTCGCTGAACGTGACGATGGCCAGATTTTGATTACAATTCAGCTTACAGGAACGCAGCCAGGGGCTAGCCATCCGGCGCATATACATGCCAATTCAGCTGCCGAAACCGGCGGGATTGTTCTTGATCTTTCCGATGTAGATGGAGCCAGCGGTAAAAGCGAAAGTCTTGTGAAGGCTTTAAATGATGGCACACCTCTTTCTTTTGACAATCTTCTCGCGTTCAACGGATATATTAATGTGCACGTAAGTGCCGCGGCGTTGGGAACGCTGGTTGCGCAGGGTGATATAGGTCAAAATGAACTCACGGGCGATACGAAACAATACGCGTTAGGACCCGTTTCGAACCCTGCTATCAGTGGCACCGCGACGTTTGCGAAAAGGGTAAATGGAGAAACGCTGGTTACGGTTTCACTAGCCGGCACGACTGCGGGAAACAGTCACCCTTCACACATTCACGCAAATTCTGCCGCCCAGGGCGGAGGTATCATGATCGATCTTAACAACATCGACGGTGCAACCGGAAAGAGCAAAACTAACGTGAGCCAACTCAACGATGCCACGCCAATCACTTACGATCAACTGCTGAATTACAACGGTTATCTCAATGTGCACCTTAGTAGCGCATCACTCGGTACCCTTGTTGCTCAAGGTGACATTGGGCAAAATGAACTTACGGGTGATAAAGAAGAATATACCCTGGGACCGGTCTCTGATCCAGCCATCAGTGGCTCGGCGATCTTTGAAAAAAGAAAAAATGGAACGACACTTGTAACGGTTGAACTGACAGGAACTAATGCAGGGGACAGTCACCCATCCCACATTCATGCAAATTCCGCAGCCCAGGGTGGAGGTATTGTGATCGATTTAACAAACATTAATGGAACAACCGGAATAAGCCGCACAAGCGTGACGCAACTTAATAGTGCCACTGCTATCACTTATGATGAGCTGATCGATTTTGACGGTTATCTCAATGTCCATCTTAGCAGCGCAGCGCTCGGTACGCTTGTTGCGCAGGGCGACATAGGCCAGAATAAACTTACGGGCGAGAATAAAGTATATGTACTTAATGCGGTTTCTGATCCTGCTATTAGCGGAACAGCAACGTTTGCCGAACGTAAAAATGGAAACACCATGATCACCATAAGTCTGCAAGGAACAACGGCAGGAGGCGACCATCCGGCGCACATACATGCAAATAATGCCGCTACCGGAGGGGGTATCGTGTTGGATCTTAAGAATGTGAGTGGTGCCACTGGAAAAAGCGTGACAAGCGCAAAAGCACTTAATGATGCCACCCTGATTACCTACGATGAATTACTTGTCTACAACGGATATATCAATGTTCATTTGAGTTCGGCTACGTTGGGTACGTTGGTTGCCCAGGGAAATATTGGATCAAACGCTCCTTAGGAGGTTTATTAGCTACCGTGGAGATTTGTTCTCCACGGTATTTATTATGTTAATTATCCATGGGGAGAAGATTTTTTTTTGTAGTCATCATCGTGTATTCAGCTTCCTGGCAAAGGTGCGTAAATCGCGATATTCCCAGACCTATCAACTGCGATGAGCATCCGGTTGTCCTGGAATTAGTTTCTATTGAGGATTCTAATTGTGGGTTAGCCGTCGGCAGTGTGGAGGTACGCGCTTCCGGTGGTACCGGGATTTACCTGTTCAAGCTTGGAGATAATGACGTACAAATTGCTTCTGTGTTTCAGAATTTGGGTGCAGGGGCTTATGAAATTTCCGCCTCCGATGAAAATGGCTGCTCTTCCACACTTGAAGTTGTAATCAAAAACAAGATTGGACTAAACATCGTCTTCGAAACAAATGAAGCAGGTTGTAATGATTTCAATGGAAATATAATTTTAACCCCCATTGATGGGGTGGCTCCCTTTAGTTACAATATTGACAACTCGGCTTTTACAGCAGACAGTTCATTTACGGACCTTGGCCACGGAGATTATACGGTTGTTGTGAAGGATGCAACGGGCTGCGAGATCAGCCAAATGATACAAATAAAATCCGGTGTAAGCTTTTCAGCTTCCATTTCCAACATTATTAAAACGAACTGCGTCGTCGCTGGCTGCCACAATGGAACACATTTTCCTGACTTCCGCATATTTAAAAATATCCATGATAATGCATCGCAAATAAAAGCGTTAACCGGTAATCGAATCATGCCGCAAAAAGGGAGCTTGACACAGGCCGAAATAACCACTATTGCATGCTGGGTCGATGATGGTGCGCTCGAAAATTGACAGGTTGACGGCCACACTGATTGATTGTTTCCAGCTCAAGCAATTATTCTATGGCTGAGGTTTTTTTTCTCTCAAGCTGTCGCTTGTCTTTCGCCAGCTTAACGGAATTATCGGCCAGGCTGATTAAGCTATTTGTATTGAAATCATTTCAAAGTAAGAAACAAAAAAAGGCAGTTACGTGATGTAACTGCCTAATAATCAACGCTCCTCCTCTTGGACTTGAACCAAGGACCCTCTGATTAACAGTCAGATGCTCTAACCAGCTGAGCTAAGGAGGAATATTCCTAAAAAGGACTGCAATATTAAGGACTTGTCGCATAATTCTCCAACGCCTGACCATATTTTCTTCCATCGTGAAGAAAATAACCCGATTTTCCCACTCCGTGAGCAGGTTAGTCAATTTCCCTCCCGAAAAGCATTTTAACCCCGCCAAAAAGATCTGCTGGCAATAGGAATGAAACCTTGGAAGAACTGATCCGTTTATTAGCTTTGTAACACAAAGTACTTTGCAATGAGAGAAATACCGGAATACGAAAAGGACCTTGCCTCCATCCGATCCATGATGGAACGGTCATCCAAATTCATTTCACTAAGCGGATTGTCCGGAATACTTGCAGGTGTATACGCCTTATGCGGTGCCACCGCCGCTTACTTTACGATTCAGTACCCTAATGCTCCGCTCCACTACCTGACATATTCCGTAGACGAGTCTGCCGCGTTAGGCAAATTGATTTTGATCGCTGCATTGACACTTCTTGCCACGCTATCCACTGGCCTTTGGCTTAGTGCCAAAAAGGCCCGGAAGCACGCACTGAAACTTTGGTCTCCAACAAGCCGAAAACTATTGCTCAATGTCTTTATACCACTCGTTTCAGGAGGAATCTTTATTTTGATCATGCTGTACACAGGGCACTTTGGACTGGCTGCACCTGCCTGTCTGATCTTCTATGGTCTTGGATTAATCCAGGGCAGTATCAATACCTTTGATGAAGTACGTTATCTCGGCTTTTCTGAAATATTGCTCGGTTTAATTTCCGCCCTGCTGCCCGGCTATGGTTTGCTTTTTTGGGCCTTGGGATTTGGCATTCTCCATATCATCTATGGTGCTATTATGTATAACAAATATGATACGTGAAGAATCCATTCGAAAACTTAGATAAGATATTGGAGCATCGCACGCGGTTACAGATCATGTCCGTTTTGATTACCAACGACGCATATGAATTCATATCGCTTAAAGATGTATTGGGAATAACTGATGGAAACCTAGCTTCACACATAAAAGCACTGGAACGCGTGAAGTACATTTCCGTTTCCAAATCTTTTGTCGAACGTAAACCAAATACCAAATATAAGATAACCGAGCGCGGCCGCAATGCCTTCAAGAAACACCTGGATGCCCTGGAAGCCGTTGTGAAACAACAAAAATAATTTTTTACTTATATACTTTGTATTTAAAAGTACTTTCCAAAAAATAACCAAATCTCATTAACTATGGAAACAACACCAATCGCGCTAACGCTTTTCGAACGACTTAACCGATGGATACAGGAATCTATTATGGTTAAGCTCTTTTCAATCGGCTTCCTTATTATCATTTTATTGATCCCATCCTCCTGGATTCGCGACATGATTATTGAACGACAACAACGCGCTGATCAGGCAATGTCAGAAGTTACCGATAAATGGTCGGGAAGCCAGACAATCTCCGGACCTGTCCTGGTTATTCCCTACCGAAAACAGGAACTCATTGACCACGGCAAAGAGGGTAAGGAAATCCGCGAGCACACAGAAAAAGCGTTCTTTCTTCCGGAGCAACTCGATATACGTGGAAGCATCAATCCCCAAATCTTACATCGCGGCATTTTTGATGCTGTTGTGTATGAATCCTCACTTGGTGTGACGTCCAACTTCAGCCAACCGAAGTTCAAAGACCTCTCCATCCCTGATGACATGGTCCTGTGGAATGATGCCTTTATCATCTTCGGTATCAGCGACCTTCGTGGCATCAGTGATAATCCGACTATCATGGTTGATAATCTGCCACGTCATGCGGAACCTTCCAATAACATTGGCCTCACTATGAAGAAGAATCCAGACGAAGGATACTCAGAAAATACCCTTGAAACGCACTTGTCTGGAAACAGAAATTCAGACAAAGGCATCATCGTTAAGTTGAATTGGGCGAACGCAGACGCTTTTCAGGAAAATGTGTCAATAAAATTAAAACTAAAAGGTAGCCGTAGACTGGATTTTGTACCAGTTGGGAAAACAACTACTGTCGAACTCCATGGACCTTGGGGTGATCCAAGCTTTGACGGAGCGTTTTTGCCAGCCAGCCGAGAAATTTCTGAAAGCGGCTTTACGGCCACCTGGAAAGTGCTGCATTTCAACCGTCCCTTTTCGCAACAATGGGTTAATGAGGATCAACAGCTCAGCGACGCTGACTTTGGTGTTGCATTATTGATACCGGTCGATCAATACCAAAAGAGTATTCGAACTTCAAAATATGGGGTGCTGATTATCCTCCTTACTTTTATTGCACTATTCCTACTGGAAATCACGCAAAAACTCCGAATCCATCCCTTTCAATATATTCTTATCGGTGCAGCCTTAACGATCTATTATACCTTGTTGCTTAGCTTTTCAGAGTATGTTGGTTACAACGCCGCTTACATCATAGCGTCTCTGGCTACAGTAGTATTGCTCAGCCTGTATTCCATAACTTTCCTGCGAAATACTAAGCTTGCGATCCTATTCTCCTCACTCCTGTCAATTTTCTACGCCTTTATCTTCGTTATTATTCTGCAGCAGGATTTCTCGCTATTGCTCGGCAGCATTGGATTGTTCATCATCGTTGGGTTACTGATGTACAGCTCCAGGAAAGTGAGATGGTATAAGGAAACTACTCCCATTCAGTCTTAAAACACAACTCTGTGAAAAAGAAGAATCGGCGCAGGTGCAGCTATATGTTCCACTTATTTCATGCATCAGCTCGATGCTGGCCTTTAGCATCCCACCCAACGTCAAAAAACCCTAATTGACGATGCATGGAGAAACACTCTTGGGTGATTTTCTTGATGGCAACCGGTTTAGAAGAACCAAAGTTAAGCTGTGCCAGAAATGCAATAAATAAATTCCTTACGCGCATGCTACCTTGCATACGCGTAAGGCTTCTATACTATCAAAGAATTATTCCTTTTCCAGAAATGGATATTCATATTGTGTTGCTGGTACAAAAGTTTCCTTAATCGTTCGCAAGGAAACCCAACGCAACAAATTCACTTTCGCACCTGCCTTATCATTCGTTCCAGAACCTCTTGCGCCACCGAAAGGCTGCTGGCCAACCACAGCCCCTGTGGGCTTGTCGTTGATATAAAAATTGCCCGCAGCGTTGGAGAGCTTCTGGGTAGCCAACTCAATGGCATACCGGTCTTTCGAAAAAATGGAGCCCGTGAGCGCATAGGGTGAAGTTTCATCCACCAATTCCAGCGTTTGCTCAAAATTCTCTTCGTGATAAATATATAACGTTATCACCGGACCAAAAATTTCCTCGCACATCGTAAGGGACGATGGATCCTTCGTGACGATGACGGTAGGTTCTATAAAGTACCCTTTCGACTTATCATACTTCCCACCTGCAATGATTTCGTTCAGCGGATTTTCACGGGCCTTTTCAATATAGCTGGTAATGGATATAAATGCCTTTTCATCGATGACGGCATTAATAAAGTTTCCGAAATCTTCCGTTACCCCCATCTTGAAGCTCTTCAGATCTTTCAGTAAAAAATTCTTCACTGCTTCCCACAAATTCGAAGGAATATAAGCGCGTGAAGCCGCAGAACACTTCTGTCCCTGGAACTCAAAGGCCCCCCGGGCAATAGCCGTCGATACTTCTTTAGCATTGGCACTTTTATGGACCATAATGAAATCCTTACCACCAGTCTCGCCCACTATGCGCGGGTAGGACTTATACTTTTGAATATTCTGGCCGATGGTTTTCCACATGCCTTGAAAAACACCTGTACTGCCTGTAAAGTGAATGCCTCCAAAATCGCGATGGTTAAAAATGACGTTACCCACGGTAGGACCATCCGCGTAAATCAAATTGATGACGCCATCCGGAAGACCGGCCTCCTTTAGCACCATCATGATTACATTGGCCGCATATATTTGTGTATTCGCCGGCTTCCATACCACTGTATTGCCCATCATCGCCATACTGGTCGGCAGATTTCCGGCGATCGCTGTAAAGTTGAATGGCGTCAATGCAAAAGTGAAACCTTCCAACGGGCGATACTCAATCCTATTCCAGACACCAGAAGAAGATGCAGGCTGCTCACTGTAGATTTGTGTCATGAAATACACATTAAACCGAAGGAAATCGATCAATTCACAAGCCGCATCGATTTCGGCCTGGTATGCATTTTTTGATTGCCCCAGCATCGTAGCGGCATTGATCTTAAAGCGGTATGGGCCTGCCAGCAAATCGGCTGCTTTCAGGAATATGCTGGCACGATGTTCCCAGCTTAGGTTTGCCCACAGTGCTTTGGCACCCAACGCTGCGTTAATGGCTTGCTCAACGTGAGCTGCATCACCTCCGTGAAAATATCCCAAAACATGGGCATGATCATGTGGTGGAGAAAGCGGCTTTTTATTTCCTGATCTGACTTCAGTATCACCAATATACATCGGTATATCCAACACCTGGGCACGGGCTTCTGCAAGGGCATCCTGCAATGCTTTGCGCTCTGCGCTTCCAGGCGCGTAATTCAATACAGGTTCGTTTTTTGGGTAGGGTACGTTAAAAAATCCAGTAGGCATGGTTGAGATTTAAAGAGTATAAGATCAAAATATTGTTAGCAAAGGTAGTCGTCACCGGTGTAATCAAAGACAATTATTTTCATAAAATCGCATTAAGCTCATCCAAACTGTGGATTTCGTGAACCAGCAATTCCGAATGTTGAATCTTGTCCGCATTGAAAAAAACAGGATCAATGGAAGCATTCTTGGCACCGCCGATATCTGTTATTAAATTATCACCAACCATGATCGCCTCATGGCTTTCCACGGCATTCGATCGTAATGCGTACTGAAAAATTTCACGTGCAGGTTTCCGGTGTCCTGCTTTCTGTGAGGTAATAACATGCTCGAAGTAACCATTCAGTTTACCTGCACTTAACTTCTGATGCTGAATTTCATCAAATCCATTGGTTATTATTGCCAGCTTGTAGTTTTGGGTCAGGTAGCGCAGCACCTCAATTGCGTGCGGCATGAGATTTCCCTTTCTGGGGCATATCTCCAGGTAATCCCGGGAAATGTTCTCACTTAGCTTTTCTTCATGGACTTGAAACGGTTCCAGAATTTTCTTAAAGCGCTCCTTGCGTATAAATTCACTGTCGATCATCCCATTGTCGTATTTATACCACAAATCTTCATTAACAATTTTGAACTGTTTTAAGAAATCAGCAGCATCAGGTATACCCTTTTGGCCCAGGCTATACCCATGATAAAGTTCCTGGAGTGTCTCGCGTGAATTTGTCTCATAATCCCACAGGGTATGATCAAGATCAAAAAAGACGCATTTGTACTTTTTAATAGTTGAGGTAGTTTAAGATGTTAACTGTTTTCCTGAATTTCTTCTTGCGCCACGATTCTATTTTCACGTTGCCACTCCTGTATCTGCAATCTATTGACAGCCAACTCACGATTGGTAAACAACGTCTGATAGGTTTGCTGATCGCGTTGAAGTTGATGGTCCTTCTGCAGGAACTGAAAAACTTGTTTAATGATGTCCTCCACGCCTTCCTTTATCTGGTAGAATACCCAATGATTATACCTTCTGGCGTCCAGAATACCAGAATTCTTGAGATAAATCAAATGCCTGGAAGTCTTTGCCTGGGTGAAGTCAAGGATTTTTTCCACATCTGATATGCACATCTCACCGTTTAGCACAATTAGGCTGAGAATTCGCAATCGCGATTCATCGGCACATGCCTTAAAAATCTGCGATCCCAAGGTTAAATTAAAGTTTTTCAGCCGCATTTGGGGCACCTTTTATATCCATACAAAGTTATAGAAATTAGGCAGTTATAAGCCTTATATTTATATTTGAAAGCCATGATTTTAAAATTGAACTTGAATAGAATCTCCTTAATAGCTGCATTCGCATTGGTTGTTGTTGGAACAACCAATACGCTTTACGCACAGCAAAAGAAACGCGTAATACAGCTTTCTGGCGTTGTATTGGAGGAAGATTCCACTTCAGGACGCCCGCTGCCAGGCGTTCATATTTATGTTCAAAAGGCAGGCCGCGGAACGACCACCAACGGTATGGGTTTTTTCTCCATGCCTGTACTGGAAAATGATGAAATTATTATCAGTGCTGTAGGGTACGACCGTCAATATTTTACAATACCACCTGGTTCTCCTGAATATCAGACTATTGTTGTGACGATGGTTCAGGATACTACATTTCTGCAGGAAATCGTTATCGTACCGTTCCCAACTGAAGAAGTTTTTAAACAGGCAGTGTTAGCAATGAACATTCCGTTTGACAATGGCATAGATCATAGAAACTTCAACGAAGAATTGATGGCACTTATGCTGAAAACCACACCAATGGATGGTTATCAGAATCAGCGTTATTATCTGGATCAATGGGCGAGCTCAGCCAATGCTAAGTTTCAACCTGTCACAAATCCTTTCCTTAACCCGTTCAACTGGGCTAAATTTTTCAGTGGGTTAAAAAAGGATAAGAAGAAATAGCAAGGATTTCTTGTGGCTTCGAAGATCCTCCTCACTACCTCGATTTCAAAAAAAAAGCTACCGATGTAGCTTTTTCTGTTTTGGTCGGGGCGAGATGATTCGAACATCCGACCCCCACGTCCCTAACGTGGTGCGCTAACCGGGCTGCGCTACGCCCCGAACTTATTTCTATAACAGGCTCCAACGAGCCGCCTTACGCCCAACCCTCTGCTGGGGCTGCAATATTAAGAATAAGATTTTTACTACCAAATAATGCCCCGCCATATTAACAGCATGGAACATAATCTTTAATACTGGCAACTATATTGAACATACATCGACGAATCTTCTTGTTCCCGTAAGTGGAACTCCCTGATTCAAGATTATTTTTCCGTCAGGCATTACCAAAACCATATCGTGAAATCTACACGTAATTGCTGCATTGATTAACTACCAGTAGCAATGATACTCGATTACAGCGTGCCTTATCTAAACCCCTGCTACTCTTCTTTTATACTCCGACAAAGCCTCATCAAGTCTTTGGTTAGATGTATTATCCCCAGGCGCATTGTGTGAAGGGTGAATGTAAAGTTTTGCGCCGCGGTCTGCCAGTATTTCTGCCACCGTGGTCACAGTCATCCAAACACAGGTTACAAACGCCATTGTCGAAATCGGCCCGACTTTATCCTGGTGGTTCTTAAGCGTAACAGAAGCATCGGCAAGTGGTGCACATGAATCAACCACCAAGTCCGCAACATCAAAAATTGTTTTGCCACTTGAATGTCGCGTCTTCTTTCCCTTTGCCTCCGCAGCAGAACCGTATGCAATAACCTTCATTCCTTTTTTCTTTGCTTCAATAGCTACATCAATATTCACGTTGTTTATACCGGAATGCGAAAAGATCCACATGGTATCTCTTGGATCAAAGTTGTATCCTTTCATGATCTCTACGCCGTAACCTTCCGCACGTTCCAGAAACAAAAACTGATGCACACCCATCTCTCCGGTAACCCTGGTGAAGAAAGTAAGCGGCAACTCAATGATCGGATGAAATCCTACAAACCCTCCGATGCGCGGATACATTTCTTCAATGGGTAAGGTGGCATGTCCGCAACCAAAAGTATGAACCCATCTTCCCGCTTCAATACTGTCTGCCATGATCTCCGCTGCCTTGCGGATATTTTCAGTTTGTGTTTCTTCAATGCGGGTCATTACGTCGCGCGCATTGTTAAGCCATTGTTTCGCCAGCATATATTATTTTGGATTTATGGTTTTTGAATTAAGTTTCCTAAAGATGATAATCGAAAAAAAGAACATAACCAACGCCAGTGCGGAAGCAAGTGTAGTAAGATGACCAATCCCATAATACTGAGCAAGAATTCCCATTCCATAATTTACGATGATATTTCCCACAAGCGATATCGAAATCACTACACTGAATGCTGTACCGGAAACATCTGTGTAACGGGCACCCACCAAACCTAGCATGACAGGAAATCCGGCCGCTATTCCTGCGCCAATAAGAATCAATCCTGTCACTGAGATAAAATACGATTCCCCAAAATGCAGGACCACAGTTCCGACAGACAATATTACAATGGAAATCATTAGTACTGTTTTAGAAGAAATTTTCTTAAGCACAGTTCCCAAAATAACGCGTGTAACCGCTATGCCAGCTACGTACAAGGACAGTGCATATAACGCTTTGCTGATCTCGATATCAGATTTATCCATAAGGTAAATGGTGGTCCAGTTGTTTATGATGCCTTCAAACCCACTCTGACAGAAAAGAAAAAATGCTATAAAAAGCAAAAGGTCATCTTTTAACAATTGAAATACACGGGCGAGGGAAACACCTTGCAATTGCTTGGCCTTCGGGAAACTTACAAACAGTAACAAAAAGGCAAACAGAAGGGTAAGATATCCTATCGCGGAAACAATCGTTTGAACGGAAAAATGTTTTTCAAGCAGACCCAGCATAAAAGGCATACCCAAGGCACCGACAGCGAAAAAGACACCCAGGATGCTAAGATTAGCCGCTTTATTCTCACTGCTGATGTCGGATACAAGGGCATTGGTAGCGCCATTGATTGCACCTCCACCAAATCCAAAAAAGAAAACACAGACTTTCAAAATAGTTATCGAAGCTGCGTAGGCAATTCCCTGAAACCCAATGAACATTGCAATGCATGAGAACAGTAGAATAACTTTATATCCATGGCGGTCGGCAATCGGACCAAATACCAGGGAGCCCCCAAGAATTCCAAATGGGAGAATAGAAAACAAAGTGCCAGACGAAAGGGCGTCAAGATGGAATTTATGTTGAATTGCCGGCGCAACTGAGCCCAGCGTGATCAGCGTAATTCCAAAAAGCAATATTCCAAGACAAGCGGAGAAGAAAACAAAACGTGCAGAGCGCATCATCTTTATCATAACTCGCCAGCATTTTTTAACGCGAGAAACCCTGCACCATAAACCGCAGCTTCACTCCCCAACGCAGACTTTTCAAAACTTACCTGTGTGATACTGATCGGCTGCGCCCATTTTGATGCCTCTTCCTTTATCTTATCTATAAACCTGGCAGCAGGACCAAAAATGCCACCCCCAAAAATGATTTTTTCAGGGTTAAAAATGCTGACAAGATTCGAAGTCGCCATTCCCCAGTATGTAATGCATTCGTTTATAATGATGGAAGCGATTTCATCTTTCTTATCGAAAGCCTCGAAAACATGATGTGCAGTAAGTTGGTCTGCCTGAACTTCCCTAAGAATTGACGCTGCCGGATTGACTTGAAGTACTTCATTTGTCAACTTCGGTATGCCGGCACCAGAAGCATAAAACTCAAAACATCCGCATGGAATGTATTTATTTTCAAAAGGCTTTGGAAGGGCCATCCATCCAATCGCTCCGGCAATATCCTGCGAACCTCTCAGCAGGTTACCACCCATCAATATTCCGGCGCCAATGCCTGTACCCACCGCCATAAATATCACATCACTGCAACCTTTGGCATTCCCCTGCCATTGCTCACCAAAAATGCTGCATGCCCGATCGCTGTCTATACTTACAGGAATTACTCCTGCCACTTTTTTCATTTCCTCGAGCAATGGATAATCCTCCCAGCCCTCAATATTGGGAGCCCAAACTGTCCCGGTTTTGACCCGGCTTATGCCCGGGACAGAGATGCCAATTGCATCAATCCTATAGGACTGCATTTGTTTTTCAATCTGCGTATTGATGAACTTACCAACTTCATTGCCTCTTCTCCCTTCCAAAGGAATGGCTTCTTTAAATACAACTCTTCCTGCAGATGTAAAAACTGCTGCTGCCACTTTGGTACCCCCTAAATCCAATGCAAGTATTGCCATAGCCTGTCAATAACATCTCATCTACCCACATTTCACTGCATTAGCTTCTCCTTCTCCAGAAGCCCCTTCATTTCTTTAACGGTCCTGGAATTTGACGTAGCTAAATTATTCCTTTCCCCTTCATCCCTTCGAATATTATATAGTTGCGGCTGCGGATCATTACCCAGCTCAATATTGGTGTACGGATCTATTTTACGAC
>Ga0224500_10000173_pt1 | contig 47517 bp, 44 predicted proteins | sample SF_Oct11_sed_USG_FD_168126 | JGI IMG/M metagenome (GOLD analysis project Ga0224500, IMG submission 168126) | Sediment microbial communities from San Francisco Bay, California, United States - SF_Oct11_sed_USGS_4_1 | ecosystem: Environmental > Aquatic > Marine > Sediment | place: USA: California...
CGATGAACGCCGAAGTCAGAAAGATCAGTGGCGCAAGCCAGACTGCCGGAATATTGTCGCCGACGACGCTTGCGACGTAGTTGCCTGTGCCCAGCAGCATAGCAACGTCGCCGAGGGCGAGCGCCAGTAACAGGATTGTCGAAATGGGCAACAACGCACCGGCTCCCTTCATGAATATTCGCATCAGCTCGCCGATTGAACTCTTCCCGCCGGCAAGAATCATGATCCACGAAGTAAGCAACGCGAAGCTGACGGACCAGAGTATCGAAACCGATCCGGATCCGTCCTTGATATTACCGTCACCGGTAATGTACAGCCCCACAGGCATCATCAGGATCATGGCCACAATCGGTACGGCCATCAGTGCTGCCGAGGGAATGTCAGCATCGCTTTCATCTTGCGGCGCCGTTTCAGCGGAAACGTCCACCAGTGGTGTCGAGCCGGGCCACAACAGCTGACCCTGCTGTGTCCTTTCCTCGGCTTTTTTCATCGGTCCGATATTGATGTCCTTCCAGATCACAATGGCTGCCAGCAGGATCGCGAGGATCGCATAAAGATTCAACGGAATGGCCGCAATGAATGTGCCCATCGGGTCCTCGACGCCGGTCGAGGCCACGAGGCCGATGATGACCGCACCCCAAGCATTCAGCGGGATCATCACGCACACCGGCGCCGAGGTCGCATCGATGATGTAGGCAAGCTTTTCGCGCGAGATCCGGTAGCGGTCGAACAGCGGCCGGCTGACCGAGCCAGCTACCAGCAACGTGATGTTGGATTCGATGAAGATAATGAGCCCGGTAACCCAGGCCAGCATCTGTGCCCGCAAGCCGTTGTGAACCCAGCGCCGGGACTCGAGAAAATGCACGAATCCGCGCACGCCTCCCGAGTGCTCGATAGTGGCGATCAGCGCGCCGATGATCAGCGTGAAGATCAGCACCCGCGTATCGCCCGGATCGCTGAACACATTGACGACGCCGTCGAGCCCGGCCGTCACGCCGGCGAGCGGGTTGAAGCCGTGCAACACCGTGAAGCCGATCCAGATGCCGGCGAAAAGCGACAGGATTACCTGCTTGCTCCAGATGGCTAAGACGATGGCGAGAATCGGCGGCAGTACGGATACCCAGCCGGCGTTATCCATGAGCGGCGAAACCCTGCAGAAAGGATGACAGGTTGTCACCCAGTTCATCGGAAAGATAGCCGCCTTCCTGGACCAGCACCGTCGGCAGATCGAGCTCGCCGATGCGCCGGGCGATGCGGCCGAAGCCGAGTGTCGTGATGGCCAGGCCGCGCAACGGATCACCCTCGTAGGCATCGAGCCCGAGCGCGATGACCAGTGCGCCGGGCGAGTACTTGCCTATAGCGGCGATTGCCGTATCGAGGGTGTCCAGATAATCGTCATCCGCCGTACCGCGCGGCAAGGGCAGGTTCAGATTGAAACCGGTCCCATCTCCGCTGCCTCTCTCTTCGGCGTAGCCCCAGAAAAACGGGTAGAAGCGCACCGGGTCGGCGTGAATGGATACCGTAAACACATCGTCGCGTTCGTAGAAAATTTCCTGCGTGCCGTTGCCGTGGTGCACGTCGACGTCGAGAACCGCGACGCGATCGTGCTTCTCACGCAGCACTTCGGCGGCGACGGCCGCGTTGTTCACGTAGCAGAAACCGGAGGCCACTTCGCGAGTCGCATGGTGTCCCGGCGGCCGCGACAACGCATAGCACGCGCGTTCGCCCTTCAGGACCAGCTTTGCCGCATGCGCTGCGCTGTGTGCACTCCACAACACACTGTCCCAGGTGTCGGCGGACACGGGGCTCGCCGTATCGCAGTGATGCCAGCCGGCCTGGCCGACCGCGGATTTGGGATAGCCGCCGTCACGCCTATCCGGGTGAATGCCGGGAACGACCTCGGCGGAGCCACCCTCGATGCGCGACCAGCGCACGTGAATGTTCTCGAGATAGGTGAGATAGCGTTCGGTATGAACCTTCGAGATGTACTTCAGCCCGTAGTCCGTCGGTGTCTTCGCAATCAATCCCGAGGACTTCGCGGCGGCCAGCAGGCGGTCGGCGCGCTCGGGCTGTTCGGGATTCGGCTGCGGGCTGCCTGAGGAGAAAAACGATCGCGGGTAATGCTTTTTCTGCCGTTCGTCGAAGATGACCTTCATTCGCCGGAAACCCCCTTTGCCAGTGCATCGAATGCTGCGTCGCTTGCCTGGTAAATCAGCTCGTCGTCGCGGACTATCATGCCCAGTGTTTCATAAAACGCCTGCGCGCTGGTGTTTTTGCTGTCGACCGTCAGCCGCAGGTGATCGGCACCGCGGGTCGCGGCAATGCGAGCCGTTTCGGCAACCAGCCTGCGCCCGAGGCCCGTGCCGCGCGCCTGATCACTGACATACAGATCCTGTATGTACACCCCGAGTGCGCCGCGCCAGGTGGAAAAGCTGTAGAAGAACAGGCAGATGCCCATCGGATCGCTGTTGCGCTCCGCGAGCAGCACCTCGAAGGCAGCCTGCCGGGAGAAGCCATGCTCGATCAGGTCCTCGACCGTGCTGACGACCTTGCGCTCGTCGCCCAGGGCTTCGGCGAGTGCATAGATCATCGAGTGAACGGCCTCTGCGTCCTGCGGATCCGCAAGCCGAATCGTTATGCGATTGTCTTCGCCCATACATTAACTGCTCCAAGAAAACTGCCATTGCCCGGGGCGCCATTGCATCCGGCACCATTTCAGAAATTGACCTTGTCGGCACCTTTCAAATGCAGCATCTCACGCGCTTCCTGCGGCGTTGCAATTTCGTGTCCCAGCTCTTCGAGAATCGTACGAATCTTTCGCACTTGCTCGGCATTGCTTTTGGCTAGCTCGTTTCGGCCGATCAGCAAGCTGTCTTCGAGGCCGACGCGTACGTTGCCACCCATGATCGCACCCATGGTTGCGAGGGGTATCTGCCAGCGGCCGGCAGCGAGAACCGAGAAACGGTAGTTGTCGCCTAGCAGACGGTCTGCCGTTGCTTTCATGTGCATGAGCTGTTCCGGTGCCGCGTCGATGCCGCCCAGCACGCCCATGACGAACTGCACGAAGACAGGTTTCTTTATCAAGCCTTCCTTCAGGTAGAAAGCGAGCGTCTGGATGTGGCCGACGTCGTAGCACTCGAATTCGAAGCGCGTGCCGAAGCGATCGCCGAGCTGATGAAACACCTGTTCGATATCGGCAAAAGTATTCTTGAAAACCACATCGCGCGTCGCGTCGAGGAGCTTCGGTTCCCATTCGTACTTCCAGTTTGAATAGCGGCGTTTCAATGGAAACAGGCCGAAATTCATCGAGCCCATGTTCAGCGAGCACATTTCCGGTTCGACCACGGTTGGCGCCGCAAGCCGTTCTTCCAGCGTCATCAGGGAGCTGCCGCCGGTTGTAATATTGATGACCGCATCGCAGCCTTTGTGAATCTTCGGCAGAAACTGCATGAAGACATCCGGATCCGCCGTCGGCTGGCCGGTCTTCGGGTCGCGTGCGTGCAAATGCAGAATGGCGGCACCGGCTTCAGCCGCTTCGATCGATTGTTCGGCGATCTCGGCCGGCGTGAACGGCAGGTAATCGCTCATGGTCGGTGTATGGATGGAACCGGTGACCGCGCAGGTGATGATGACTTTGTCGGACATTGGCAATTACCCGCGGCGTGTTGGCAGTTTCAGTTTGCTGACCATCGCGTCAATGCTCTCTGTGAGGAGTCCCATGATTTCCGCAATCTGGTCCTCGTCGACGATCAGTGGCGGGCACACCATGAAGTGGTCGCCAATGGTGCCGCCACGGGTACGCCGCGAGTAGATTATAAGGCCTCTCTTGTACGCTTCCTCGACCAGTTCGATATGTGCATTCAGCTGCGGGTCGAGGGGTTTCATTGTTTTGCGGTCACTGACCAGTTCGAAGGCGAGCAAGAGACCTTTGCCGCGCACGTCGCCGATGATTTCATACCGGTCCATCAGTGAACGGAGTTCCGCCTTGAGCTTGGCCCCCATGACGCGTGCACGATCGACGAGGTTCGCGCGCTGCACGACTTCCAGCACGGCTACGCCGGCGGAGCAGGCCAGCGGATTGCCGGCGTAGGTGTAACCGTGCGCAAAGCCGCCGTTTGCCATCACGGCATCCACGATATCGCGCCTCGCGGCCATTGCGCCGAGCGGTGCGTAACCGGCGGCAAATCCTTTCGCCATGCCGATGATGTCGGGCCGCAGATTCCAGTGTTCGCTTGCCAGGAACTTGCCGGTGCGGCCTGCGCCGGTCATGACTTCGTCGGCGATCAGCAGCACGCCGAACTCGTCGCAGATATCACGAACTCTCTTGTAATAGGAATCGGGAGCAACGAGCGCGCCGGTCGACGCGCCGCCCACCGGCTCCATGATGAATGCGAGTACGGAATCGGGGCCTTCACTCAGGATTTTATCGCGAAGGTTCTCCGCGTAACGCAGGCCGCGTTGTTCGTGTGACAGCTTGTCGAAGTCCAGGTAGCACGTGGGTGCCGGAATCTTCGGCATGACACGAATCATCGGCGCGAACGGATCGACGAACTGTGTCATGCCGGTGACGGCGACGGCACCCAGCGTCGAGCCGTGATAGGACGGAAAAAGCGATATGATTTTCCAGCGGCTGTCCTGGCCCTGAGAGATCGCAAATTGCCGTGCCAGCTTCAGGCAACTCTCGATCGCCTCGGATCCGCCCGACACAAAAAATATGCGGTCCATGCCCGGCGGCATCAGCGCCGCAGTCTGTGATGCGAGGTCTTCTGCCGCCTGGTTCTCGAAATGCAGCCGGTACCCGAAGGTCGCCTTGTCCATCTGTTTCTTCATCGCCGCGAGTACGCGCGGGTTGGAATGACCGATATTCGACACCATCGGGCCGCTGGAGGCGTCGATGTAACGCTTGCCGTCGACATCCCAGAGATAAATTCCCGAGGCGCGCGCGAGCCGCGGCCGACGCGCGGTCGACATGTAGAAAAGATGGCTTTTGTGGGTTTCGCTCATACGGTGGTTTTCGAAGGTTTCGCCTGTAGCGCCCGGCGGGCCGAAGGCGCGTCATTATACGTCGTCGCCGCCGACTCAGGACGCATCCGCAAGCGCGGGAATCGTCTTTTTCAGCCGCAGGTACATCAAAGCGTAGATGCACATGCCGCCAAAAGCAGCCGTTGCGCACATGGTGAAAACACCGTTGTAGCCGAAACCTGCTCCGAGGATCGTTGCGGCGAGGTTCGGGCCGATGATCTGACCGAGGCCCTGCGCCCCCGGCATCAGCGAGGCGAAGCTGCCGGAGTGGTCGACATTCGCAATGGTCGACATCTGGTAAACATCGACGAAAACCCACAACAGGTTGAACATGAAGACACTGGCGAGGATATTGATGTCATTGATGCCGAACGCCAGCATGCCGACGATGGTCACCATGGTGATCAGCGCGCCGAGCAGTGGCCTCGCCAGTCCGAAACGATTGCTCAACACGGTGGCGATCAGGCAGCCGGCAATGCTACAGAACGAGGCCCAGACGAGGATCTGGCCGATCCATTCGTCGGCGATCCCGCCGTCCAGCGCAGCCAGCTCGATGTAAGCCCAGTAGCCGCCGATATTGGTATACGTGAGCACGATGGCGGCGAGGCACAGCCAGGGCACGAATTTCGGTACTTCCCGATGCACGATGTGGTGTTCGCCGGTTGGCTCCGGAACATCGATTTCAATGTCCAGTTTCCTGTCGGCCGGATATTTCGGAATCCAGTGCAGGACCACCAGACCCAGCGAGTAGGCTCCGATGAATACGCCGTAAATGCCGTTCATCGGCAATTGCGGCAGGATGTGCATCTCGAGCGCCTGCGAAAACGCGAAGGCGAACAACATCATGTTGTAGGCCTGTGCAGGACGCGAACAGGCGCCCAGTGACGCAACGGCAACCGCCGTGTAAATGCCACTGCCGATGCCTGCCGACAGGCGCAGCCAAAGTACTTCGTCGTAGTTTAGAAAAACCATGCACAGGGCATTGCTGAGGATCGCCAGTCCGGCGCCGAACAAGATCAAATGGCGCCGGTTCATGCGCGCGATGACGAGGGAGGTGAGCAGGGCACCCAGCGACAGTCCGCCGAGATCCGCGCCCGCAACGCGCCCGACTTCTACTTCGGAGAACCCCAGCAACTCGACCCAGGCCGTGCTGATGACCGGTATACCAACGCTGACGCCGTAGCCCACGAGCGTCATGTACAGGGACAGCGAAATCGATCGCCAGGAATCGAATGGCGTGCGATGCCGCGCCAGGTGCGGCGACGTTTCCGCAGTCAAACGCTTCTGCCCGGGCTTGGCGTAATCATGATCAGTGGTTTTCAAAGGTCATCGGGCCCACCCTCTCTAAAGAACGCAGGGCTTGTTGTTTTACCAGAGCCTACTCGTCCTGCTGGTCTGGCGCCAATCGGTGACAGAAAGCCGAATCGGCGGTAAGGTGCGGAAAAATGTACCGGGTCTATTTAATCAATTCCATTTGATTGGCATCTTAATCAAAAGTCGGGGCCGGATACGTTTTTCGAGCCCGACCCGAAAACGATCATGTCATCGAGCTCACAAGCTGTGGCGGAATCGCACAAGGGAACGCTGTGTCGGCTGTCTGCATTCGCGAAAGGAAGCGAGGGCGGCAATCCTGCGAGAGTCTGGGTCGGTGAGGAGTTGCCCGATGCCCCGACAATGCAGGCCATTTCCAGGGCCGTAGGATTCTCGGAAACGGCATTCGTCGCGCCATTGCACGGGCACGGCCGTGTCATCCGTTATTACAGTCCGGAGGCCGAAGTCAGCTTTTGCGGTCATGCGACGATCGCAACCGGAGTCGTGCTTGGACGCGATGGCGGGGAAGGAATTTATCGCCTGTCCACAACGGTGGGAATCGTGCCGGTCGAGGTCCGGAAAATCGATGACGAATTCATTGCCTCGCTCACATCCGTGGAGCCGCGGCATAAGACATTACCCGAAAAGGTGCTGAACGAAGTACTTTGGCTGCTCCGCTGGCGGCCTGACGATGTCGACCGCTCCATACCGCCGGCTATAGGCTACGCCGGTGCATGGCATCCGATCATTGCCGTCAAAAGCGCTGATCGTCTCGCCGACCTCAACTATGACTTCGAAGCACTGAAAGTCCTGATGTTGAAAGAAAACCTGACGACGCTGCAACTCATCTGGCGCGAACACGAAACGCTCATTCATTCGCGAAATCCGTTTCCTGTTGGCGGCGTAGGCGAGGACCCGGCAACCGGCGCATCGGCCGCAGCGCTCGGCGGCTACCTGCGCGACGCCGGTCTCGTCAAAGCACCGTTTCGGTTCCTTATCCGGCAGGGCGAAACCATGGGCCGTCCCAGCGTTCTAATGGTCGACGTTCCGGCGACGGACGGGATAGTCGTGTCCGGTTCGGCGATCGACATCAGGGATTGATCGTCGCGTCAGGGATAGATGCGGTAATCGTACGGCGGTACATACACTTCATAGTGCGGTTGCAGGAACATGACGATGTCGATCAGCTCCTGAACGGTCATGTAGCCGTTGTAAACCGGCATGCGCGATGTGCCGTCGTTCGAAACCGTGTCGACCGGGTATCCTTCTGCGAGCTTGTGCGAGGGATTGATGATTGCGGTCACCAGCTCGCCGTAGGTCTTGACGCTCGATACCTTGCCGCCGAGTTCGACGAAAGGCGGTTCTGCTCCCGGAACTTTCGGAAAAGATTCTCCATCGATACTGTGGCATTCATAGCAATGCATATAGAGAAAAGCTTCGCGACCGCGCATCGCATCTCCAGGTGGCAGGCTGAACCCTTTCTCGGACATGCGGTCCGCTTCGCAGCCGCCGAGCGCCGCCAGGCTGGTCAGCAAAACCAGAAGAAACAATCGGATGTTCATTGCAATACCCCGAAAATTTTGCACATGTTCAAGAATGGCACGTCTGTCGTTCGTCGGCGATAAGGGGAAACCGCAGCCCGGTTACCGCAGGTAGCGGCTTCCCTGATAGGCTTCGAGTCCAAAAAAATAAAACATCGTTCGGAAAGGAGAGGCGAATTGAAGCGCCCGGCAATATATTCATGCCTCGTATGTTTCGCTGTTGCATGCAGCCCGCCAGAGCAAGTTGCCGAAAATGGCCATGCCGTTGCGCTTGGCTCGATTACAGGTGCGGAAATTCGTGCCCACATGGAAGTTCTTGCGGCGGACGAAATGCAGGGCCGCGAAGCAGGGACAGACGGTTATAAGAAAGCAGCGGACTACGTTGCGGGCCAGTATCGGGCCATCGGGTTGCTGCCGATCGGCGATGACCACAGCTACTTTCAACAAATTGAATTTTTCGAAACACGGCTTGAGCCGGAGTCTGCGCGGCTGGTGTTACATGCCAATGATGGCGATACCGAGCTTGTTTTTCGCGACGATTTCATCAGAGACGGTGGATACGGCGAAGCGAGCGAAGAGATTACCGCGCCGCTTGTGTTCGTCGGACACGGCATCGTGGCGCCGGAATACGCGCACGATGACTTCGCCGGCGTCGATGTCGCCGGCAAGATTATCGTCACACTGAGTGGTGCGCCGCCGCTGTTCGCCACCGACCAGCGAGCCTTCTATTCATCCGGCCTTGGCAAGGACGAGCTCGCAGTGGCGCTCGGAGCCGTTGGCGTCATTACCGTACGGACTCCGGTCGATCAGGCCAGGCGACCCTGGGAGCGGTATCTGCCCGGAATCGGTACGCCGGGCATGCGGTGGCTGGATGCTGATGGAAAACCGTTCGCCGGTTTTCCGGAACTCACAGGCAGTGCGACTTTAAGCGAATCCGGTGCGGCAAAGTTGTTCTCGGCTGCGGGACACGACCTGCAGGCGATCTTTGACAAGCACGCGGAGGGCGCGACCGGTAGTTTCGATCTCGGGCTGAGTGCAACGTTGGCGAGGAAATCGAAGCAGCGGTCAGCAAAGTCGAGCAACGTCGTCGGCCTGCTGGGGGGCAGCGATCCATCGCTGGCCAAGGAATACATCGTTTATACCGCCCATCTTGATCACATCGGCATTCGTCCGGGCGAGGGTGGTGACGACATTCACAACGGTGCCTACGATAACGCTGCGGGCATTGCCGCAATTCTGGAGATAGCCGCCGGCATGGCCGTGCTCGACACGGCGCCGCGGCGTTCGATGATCTTCGCCGCTGTAACCGGTGAGGAAAAAGGCCTGCAGGGGTCCAGCTACTTCGCCAAAAATCCGCCTGTTCCTGCCAGGGGCATCGTCGCGAACATCAACATCGATATGCCATATCTTGGTTTCCCGGTGGCGGATATCGAAGCCTTCGGCGCGGAACACTCGACGCTCCTTGCGGCCGTCACCAGAGCGGCGGCACAAACCGGTATGGCGCTGACGGCCGATCCCATGCCGGAAGAGGTGCGATTCGTTCGCTCAGACCAGTTTTCTTTCGTCAAGGAAGGCGTTCCGGCCGTTGCGTTCAAGGCCGGTTCAAAGTCGTTCGATCCTGCTGTCGACGGTGCGGCGATGCTGCAGGATTTCCTGAAAAACCACTATCACCGCGCGAGCGACGATCTCAGCCTGCCTTTCAGCGCCGAAGGTGCGGAAAAGTTTGTACAGACTGCGCTACTGCTCGGCCTGGAAATTGCCGAGCAGAACGAACGCCCGAAGTGGAACCGCGGCGACTTTTTCGGCGATAAGTTCGCTCAGTAGCTGACGGCTCCGCCGTCCTCGGCGCGAGAATCCGCGGCACCCGACAGAACTCCGGTTTCAGGATCGCGGTAAACGCCCATTGCCGATCCGATACCGCCGGTATCGCGAATGCTGTGGCCGAATGCTTCGTACAATGCCCGCGTATCGGCGGACATCGCGCGATGTTCCACTGCGGTAACGTCCGGCAGCCATTGGTGGTGGATCCTGCTGGCTTCGACGGATTCCGCAATGGTCATTTCGTGATCAATGACATTGAGTACTGTCTGCAGGGTCGTATTGATTATGGTCTTGCCGCCCGGCGTGCCTGTTGCGAACAGCGGCACCCCATCCTTCGCAATAATCGTAGGCGTCATGCTGGACAACATGCGTTGTTCCGGCCGTACCAGGTTGGCATTGGTCCCTATACGGCCACGTTCATCGGTAACGCCCGGTTGAGCATTGAAGTCACCCATTTCATTGTTTAGCAAAAAGCCGGCGCCCTCGACCACGATGTGCGAGCCGTAGCTCCACTCCAGCGTGTAGGTCAGTGAAACCATGTTGCCGTCTTTGTCGACTATAGAGAAATGCGTCGTATGCTCGCTTTCGTATAATTGCGCAAACTTCGCCGGATCGCTCTCTGACTTGTGCGACATGCTGATCGTGCCGCGCAGACTCTCAGCGTGTTCTTTCGACATGAGCCGCTCGAGCGGCATGTCTTCGTTAAAATCGGGATCGCCGAGGTAATTCGCTCGATCCGCGTAAGCGCGGCGCATCGTTTCCGTCAGCACATGCAGGTAAGCCGCCGAGTTGTGGCCCATCGCTTTCAGGTCGAATCCCTCGAGGATGTTCAGCATCTCGATCAACACCACGCCGCCCGAGCTGGGCGGGGGCATGCTGACGACCTCGTAACCGCGGTAAGTGCCGCGTACCGGTTCGCGCTCGACTGCGTCGTACTGCGCCAGGTCTTCGAGCGTAATGATTCCGCCGTTGGCCGCCATGAAGTCCACGATGAGCTGCGCCGTTTTGCCCGAGTAAAAGCCGTCCTTGCCGTTTTTCTGAATACGTTTCAGCGTGTTGGCAAGATCTTTTTGTACCCACAGATCATCCGGCTCGTACAGCGAACCATCGTGCTTCGAGAAGACTTTTGCCGAGCTCGGGTAGCGGTCGAATCGCGCTTTGCTTCGCTTGAAATCATCGTGCAGCTTCCAGCTGATCGAAATGCCGTCATTGGCCAGTCGGACTGCCGGTGCGACAAGGTCCTTCCATTTCATCGTGCCGAGCCGCTGGTGCGCCAGCTCCAGCCCCGCTACGGTACCCGGGACGCCGACTGCGAGAATTCCCTCGTGATTCGAGTTGTCTTTGACGTTGCCATCTTCATCGAGGTACATGTCTCTGGTGGCGGCCAATGGCGCTTTCTCGCGAAAATCGAAGGTCGTCGCGTAACCGTCGGCGCCGTGATAGACGAGGAAGCCGCCGCCACCGATATTGCCGGCCGTCGGCCATGTCACGGCAAGTGCAAAGGCAGTCGCAACCGCAGCGTCGACGGCATTGCCTCCCTTGCGCAATACATCGATACCGATTTCGGATGCAATTTCCGAGGACGATGCAACCACTCCGTTGTAACCGCGTACGGCGGTCCTGCCGGCACCATTGACGGTGAGCGAACCGAGTATGAGCAGCGTGCTGAGAGTGGCGACGAAAAAATGGCGAATCCTGGTCTGATACACGAACGGCATCCCCTGTTGTATTGGCTTGCGAATCGGCGACCGCAAGAAGCGGCGGAAGCGGCATCTTAGCAAGTGCGGCCGGCGAGTGTCGCCAGTGTATAGTCGGCGCATGATGGAACCCGGGATACAGTCCTTGTTGCCGGTTGCAGTGACGCTGGTTGTCGCACTGGCAGCGCGCAACGTACTCGCGGGACTTTTTAGCGGCGTATTCGTTGGCGCGCTGATGCTGAGTGACGCGTCGGCATTGCAGTTTCTTCCGCAACTGGTTGCTCGGCATATCGTGCCGGAGGTTGCGGATGGCTATAACGCGAGCGTTCTGGTCCTGCTGGCGTTCATCGGCGGATTCGTCAAATTGATCGAGAGTTCCGGCGGCGGCGAAGCGTTTGCGAGGAGCGCAGTGCGCTGGGTTTCCGGCCGTGTGCGCGTGCAACTTGCAGCCTGGTGCGGTGGCATCATGATTTTCTTCTCCGACCTCGGCACGCCATTGATTGTCGGTCCGGTTTTTCAGCCACTGGTGGATCGACTGAACGTTTCGCGGCAAAAACTCGCGTTCATTCTGGACTCGACTTCGTCGCCGGTTGCCATTCTGATTCCCTTCATCGGCTGGGGCGTATTTATCATGAGTGTGATCGCCGATGCATTCAGCGTGAACGGTATTGAGACCAGTGAGTGGAATGCCTTCGTCGCCGCAATTCCGTTTCAACTTTATGCGTGGCTTGCAATCTGCATGGTGCCGCTGTTGGCGTTGTTGCGCTTCGATTTCGGTGCGATGCAGCTCGCAGAACAACAGGCGCGACAAATGAAGCCCGCTGTCTTTGTCGAATCGCCGTCGCAGTCTGCCGCGAAACCCATCCTGGTCTGGCTGCCATTGCTGGTGCTTGGCGTAACCTTGTTTGCCACGCTCGCACAGCACGGGTTTCCGTTCGCCCAGGTGGCCGGTAGCGATTTTCGTGCCGGTCTTTCTGCGGCGTACTTTCTGGCGGCTGTAAGTCTGGTGCTGTTGACGCTGATGGGCCGGGTGCAAACGCTGCAACAGAGCCTAAACAGTTATATCGACGGCATTACCGGCATGATGCCAATCGCTGCAACATTGATACTCGCCTGGACGCTGGGTGCCGTAAGCGAAGCTCTGGGGACCGGGCCTTACGTCGCGGAGCTTGCACGCGACGGGCTTGCCGGCTGGCTTTTGCCGGCAGTGACCTTTGCTCTCGCTGCGGTTATTTCGTTCGCAACCGGCTCGTCGTGGGGAACGATCATCATCATGATGCCGCTTGCGGTGCCGGCGGCGGTCGCGACCGCCGCGCCACTGCCGGTTGTCATCGGCGCCGTTCTGTCCGGTGGCCTGTTCGGCGATCACTCGTCGCCGGTTTCGGAGACTACGATCCTGTCGTCCACGGGCGCCGGGACGACCCCGCTCGAACATTTCCGGACGCAGCTTCCTTACGCATTGAGCAACGGAGCGCTGGCCTGCGCAGGATTTCTGGCTGCCGGGTACCTGAATGCCGCATGGATCGTGCTGCCGCTGCTTCTTGCACAGTTACTGTTGCTGGTTGCTTTACGCCGCCGGCAGCTGCAACCTGTACACCACACAAATCCCTGATAACAGGTAGCGATCATGAACCGAAGAAAATTCGTCGCTGCGCTTGGCAGTGTCGCAACAGTCACGGGCATCGCAAAGCCGGCACGCGCCGAAGCGCACTCGGCCGAAAAGCGTTTGCGCGAGCTGGGAATCGTGTTGCCCGATCCCGCAGGCCCGGTAGCCGTTTACGTTCCGTTCCGCAAATCCGGCAACCAGGTATTCATCGCCGGCCAGATACCGCCGCTGGATGCCGATGTTCCTACCGTCGGCAAGGTGGGCAAGGAGCTGAGCGTCGAGCAGGGCTACGCGGCAGCGCGGCTGGTCGGGCTGAAGATTCTCGCGCAACTGCGGGTCGCCTGTGACGGCGATCTCGATCGTGTGGTGCAGGCCATCCAGATTCGCGGCTTCGTCAATTGCACGGCAGACTTTACGGCACAGCCGACCGTCATCAATGGTGTTTCCGAGTTGTTTCGCGATGTCTTCGGTGAAGCTGGCCTCGCAGCGCGGGCCGCGCTCGGCATCAACGCGTTACCGTTGAACGCAGCGGTCGAAGTCGAGTCGATATTCGAGGTTCGCGGGTAGATCCTGTCTCGAAAAAATCAGGGAATGGAGAATGCAATGCGTCGTATGACAATAATGGTGGCAAGTATCTTGGTCGCGTCCTGCGCAACGGCGGATTCGGAATCGTGGCCGTTCGATGCAACACCGCTCGCGGGCTTCAACGAACCATGGGCGATGACGTTTCTGCCGGACGGGCGATTGCTGCTAACGGAGAAACCGGGGCGACTGTTGCTGGTCGCCATGGACGGTAGCAGCAAGGTGATTTTTGACGACGTGCCGGATCTGGCCTACGGCGGACAGGGGGGGCTTGGTGATGTTGTACTGCACCCGGATTTTCAGGACAACCAGCGGATTTACCTGAGTTATGCGGAGCAGGGCGACGGCGACCTGCGCGGCGCTGCCGTTGCACGCGCAGAGCTCGACCTCGCCGGAGAACGCATCACCGATTTTGAAGTTATCTGGCGGCAAGATCCGAAAGTCACTGGACGTGGCCACTACGGTCACCGGATTGCGTTCTCGCCCGATGGTTACCTGTTCATCTCCTCGGGAGAGCGGCAGAAATTCGATCCGGCACAGGACATGCGGGCGAATCTCGGCAAAATTCTTCGGCTACACGATGATGGCTCGGTTCCTGGCGACAATCCGTTTTCAGACCAGGGAGGCGTGACGGCGCAAATCTGGACGCTCGGTCATCGCAATCCGCTCGGACTGGCATTCGATCAGAGTGGCAGGTTGTGGAATCACGAGATGGGACCGCAACACGGCGACGAATTGAATCTCGTTGTTCGCGGCGAAAACTACGGATACCCGATCGTTTCTAACGGCGACCACTACGATGGCACCGTCATTCCCGATCACGACACGCGGCCCGAGTTCGCCGCACCGAAGGCTTACTGGGTGCCGTCCATCGCGCCGGCCGGATTCATCATATATTCCGGCACGCTTTTTCCCGACTGGAAAGGCGACGGATTCATCGGTGGACTGGTGTCGAAAGCACTGGTTCGCGTTGAGTTTAATGGTAGCGAAGCCCGCGAAGCGGCAAGGTACGACATGGGCAGGCGAATTCGGGAAATCGAGCAGGGGCCGGACGGATCGATCTGGCTGCTCGAAGACGCAAAGGGCGGACGGCTGCTGCGACTGACGCCGAAATAATGATTACTGGACGCTGCATCGGCGGAAAAACGAGGTTCGGTATGAAAACTCCGGGATTGATATTTGTCATTCTTATCGCGACAACGGTGGCGGAGGGGTCGGGAGCCGACATCCGCCACCAGCTTGCTGCAGACGTGTCGGCGGAGCGCATTGAAAACGATATTCAAAAGCTGGTCGGTTTTGGCACTCGTCACACACTGTCAGAAACGGTGTCGAACACGCGAGGCATCGGTGCGGCACGTCGCTGGATCGAAGAGGAGTTCAACAGGATTGCGGCCGATTGCGCTGGATGTCTCGAGGTTATTACGGTGAGTGATGTGGTCTCGGGAGAACCTCGCATCCCGGAACCTACAGAAGTCGTCAGCGTGATCGCGATTCAACGCGGTTCTCTCGATCCGGACCGCATTGTAATGATGTCAGGCGACATCGATTCGCGGGTCAGCGATCCATTGGATGGCGTATCCGATTCCCCGGGAGCCAATGATAACGCCAGCGGCATGGCCGGCACGCTGGAAGCGGCGCGTGTGTTGTCAAAACATCGCTTCGCCGGGACTATTGTTTATGCGGGCCTGTCCGGCGAGGAACAGGGTCTGTTCGGCGGGAAAATCCTGGCCGCACATGCGCTGGAAAATGGCTGGCGCATCAAGGCTGTGCTGAACAACGACATGATTGGAAACATCTCGGGCATTGATGGTGTTATAGACAACAGCACGGCGCGTGTCTTCTCGGAAGGAACACGCTACGTTGAAACGGCGGAAGAGGCTCGACAACGTCGATTCAGCGGCGGCGAAGTGGACTCGGCATCCAGAAATCTTGCGCGTTATGTCGACCGAATGGCCGATGAATTCATACCCGGTCTGGACGTAATGATGATCTATCGATTGGATCGATTCGCGCGTGGCGGACACCATCGTCCGTTCAACGAGGCCGGTATGCCTGGCGTTCGAATCATGGAAACGCACGAGCACTACGACAGGCAGCACCAGGACCTGCGAACTGAGGGCGGAGTCGAATACGGTGATGTTATTGAAGGAGTGAACTTTGATTACGCACGAAAGCTCACTGCACTGAATGTCGTGACACTTGCGGGATTGGCATCGGCCCCGCCGTTTCCCGCCGGCGTTAGCATTGAGGGCGCGGTGCAGCCGAGTACGACACTGAATTGGGATGTCGCAACCGGTAAAGCGGCGGAAAATCTTGCCGGCTACAAGGTTTACTGGCGGCTGACGACTGACGCGCAATGGACTCGCAGCCGCGACGTCGGCATGGTGCAAACGTACACACTGGAGAATATCGTTGTCGATAATTATTTTTTCGGTGTCGCCAGCGTATCCAAAGACGGACACGAATCGCCTGTCGTGTTTCCGGGGCCGGCCGGCTCATTCGGTGACTGAGTCACTGCTGGTCCACAAGATGGCAGGCAGCGAGTTCCCTCGCGCTTTCCTCAAGTATTGCGTTGAACGGCGAATTGTCGTCCAGCCCGAGCTGTGCGGTTGCTATCAGTTCGGCCGCCTCGCTGCAGGAGCTGCGTGCAATCAACAAGGATGCGAGATTATTCATGCCAACGATGTCTGCAGGCTGCACGACCAGCAGCTGCCGGTACGCTTTTTCGGCGGCATCGAGATCTCCCAGCGCAAAGTAGGTGTTGCCTGTGCCTAGCCAGGCGAGCGGTTCTTCGGGCCATCGTTCAGTAGCGGCGGCATACGCAGCCCGCGCAAGTTCAAGCTGACCTGAGCCTTCGACGGCGGCGAGCATGCGCAGAAACCGCCTCTTGTCGATCGTGGGCGGAATGCCATCGGGTTCAAGCAGCACGATGCCCCAGTAGTCACCGCGCTTCCAGGTGCGAAGGAAAGTGCGTCCCGACATTGCCAGCCTGCGCGTCGTGCCCGAACGAAGCACTAATTCGCGTTGCGTGGTGGAGTAGCCGATGACAACGGCGTAATGCCAGGCGGGCGCAAACGATACACCGAGATTCTGCAGCACGAGTACCGGCCGCCCCGCATCCAGTTCTGCGAGCAGTGAGGAAAAATCCGTGTCGATCTCGTAGGGGAGGCGCTGATAACGTCGCGCGGCCGCGATCATCTCGGACTGAAGGCTGCCGCCTCGTTCGGGGATATAGAGCTGCGGAGTCAGTGCGCCGGGCTCGACCGGCACACCGGCGCTGCTGAGCAATGTCGCCAGGGCGGCCGGGCCGCACTGATAGGCTTCCTGCGGAAAAAATACGGTGTCCTCCAGTTCCGCAGAAGAGAATTGACTCTGCCCTATTGCACCGAACGGGTCCGTCGCGCAGCCGCTGACGAGAACGGCCGAAAGCAGTGCACCCGCAAACCGTACGATCGGTCGGGGCGCACGGCGGCTCGGCAAATACCGGCTCAGATAGATTTGAATATGTCTGTTACGCCAACCAGCTCAAGGATCAGCAGTACGAGCAGAACGATGCCCATCACTTCCAGTGCACCGCCGCCACCTGCGGGCAGTTCGCCAAGGCGCTGATCCAGCAGCTGCAGCTCAGTGTCGGAAAGCGCTGCGATACGCTGCACTGCATCCTGCGGGTCGACACCCATCTCGACCAGTTGATCGCGAATCTGCTGCTTCGCGAGTACCGAACTGATTCGGTCGATGCGTGACGATCGCTCATGCAGTTGTATTGCATTTTCGGTACTTACAATCTCGCCGACTGCGGTCTGCAGCGGACCAACGGCCATCAGGCCGGCCGAAATCAACGGAAACAGGATCTTGCCAAGAGTTGAATGTTTCATACGAAAAAGTCCAGGTCGGTTGCGGTCGGAACGCCATTATTTATGATGTTCGGGATCTATGCCAGCCATGGTTGCCGGATCAATCGCGGCCGATTCCCCGCAGTCCGGCCGTGCGTTCGCGTCTCCTTATGAGTACCATTGCGCGATCCGCGGGCTTTCATGAGTGAAACTGTCGATGAGTCAGGCCAAACCAGCAAACCTCCTGGATGCGCTCATTCCAGTGATCTCGTTGATCCTGATGCTCAGCATGTCCGTTTACCTGTTCGGTTCCGATTCGTCGTCGGGACCAAACCAGATCGTCCTGACATTGGGTGCGGCAATCGCGGCAATAGTCGCAATCAAGAACGGTCACGAGTGGGCCACTATTCTCGAAGCAATAATCGCCGGTATCAGCACGGCGATGGGTGCAATCCTGATCCTGTTGTCCGTTGGCGCATTGATCGGGACATGGCTCATGGCCGGAACAGTGCCGTCGTTGATCTACTACGGTCTGGAATTGATGAACCCGCAGTATTTTTACGTTGCATCCTGCGCCATTTGCGCAATTGCTTCACTTGCCACCGGCAGTTCATGGACCGTCGCCGGGACGCTCGGCGTAGCGCTGATTGGCGTCGCGATGGGACTTGGTTTGTCGGCGCCGATTGCCGCCGGCGCGATCGTTTCCGGTGCCTATTTCGGTGACAAGATGTCGCCGCTTTCAGATACCACCAATCTGGCGCCAGCCGTTGCAGGCACCGATCTGTTTACACATATCCGGCACATGGCGTGGACCACAGGACCTTCGATCACGATCGCCCTCATACTGTTCCTGTTCATGGGCATGGGCGGTGACAGCCAGTCGGACGAAAGCGGCCTGGTCAGTCTCATGCAAACCCTCGACAGCGTGTTCAATATTTCGGTGTTTGCGCTGATCCCGCTGGTGGTCGTGTTTTACATGGCGTACAAGAAAATTCCACCGTTGCCGACAATCCTGTTCGGCGCATTGCTGGGCGGATTTCTCGCAATGGTATTGCAGCCGCAGGTTGTGCTTACGTACGCCAACTCACCGGCACTGTCACACGGTCTCGCCATGACCAAGGGCGTCTGGATGGCCTTGTACGACGGTTACGTAGCATCGACCGGGGTTGCGCAGGTGGATGACCTGCTGTCACGCGGCGGAATGAGCAGCATGCTGACGACCATCTGGTTGATCCTGACGGCGCTGGCGTTCGGTGCCGTGCTTGAACACGCAGGCATGTTGAGTCGCTTGATCGAATCTGCGCTCAAGTCGGCCAAATCCACGGGATCGCTTGTCTTGACCGTCGTCCTGAGTTGTATCGGCATCAATATCGTAGCAGCCGACCAGTACATCGCAATTGTATTGCCTGGCAAGATGTACCGTGCGGAGTTTGCGCGCCGCGGCATCGAACCGAAAAACCTGTCACGCGTGATCGAAGATTCCGGAACCCTGACCTCACCGCTGGTGCCGTGGAATACCTGCGGCGCCTACATGGCAGCAACACTCGGTGTAGCCACGATTGCCTACCTGCCTTTCGTATTTTTTAATCTGATAAATCCGCTGGTTTCGATAGTTTACGGATTCACCGGCTTTACGATCACCCGGGTGGAAGAGCCTGCGCAGCCGGTGGTCAGCTGAAGCCGGATTCCCGGGCCCAGGTTTGTTGAATCATCCGATCGCGCGTATTCGCATCGTTGGGCTGGCCCTCGGGGCCCTGGCCGGTTTGCCGCTGGTCTCCATGAACGCTAGCGCCGGTGGCGGCGTTATTTTGCAGAACGACGCTTGCATCATGACAATCGGCTTCTATACGGCGCACTTCACGGCCTATCAGCCGCAAACCAGCGGCAACGAGGAGTTCTGCGAGGATCTGCCGGCGACAGGAGAATCCATTTTCGTGCTGGACTATCTGCACAGCAGCCTGAAAGAAGTGCCGGTCAGCTTTCGCATAATCCGTGACGCGACAGGGCTCGGCCGGTTTGCCAAGTGGGCGGATATTCAGAAGCTCGGGGACCTCGACAGCTACACGGTCTTTTTCCAATCACCAAGGGTCGAGCCCAGTGCTTCCTATCGTGTCACCCATACGTTCGAGCAGAAGGGCGACTACATCGGCATCGTTACTGCGGGACATCCGGGAAATGACAGCATCTACGTTGCGGTATTTCCGTTTCGCGCAGGCAAAGCCGATTTTCCGATCGCCGTTGCGGTTTTCATCGTTGCATTGCTTATTGTCGCGGGTTTTCTTGTCAGGATGAGCAGGATCGGCAAAAACAGCGCAGAATCCGTGTCATGAAAATTCGAAAGTCACTGCTGTTGTTGATTGCCGCAATTGCAATCGGGGCACTGAGTTATCCGCCGCAGTGGTATCCGATGCCGTTGCGGCTGCAGCTTACGAGATGGTTCGGGGCGGCAGACTATCGGCCGCTTCCGCTTTCGATGGATCCGCAGGTGCTCGATGCGGAGACCTTCTGCCCCGAAGATGCGTCCGGCTGGCGTGAAGCACAGGTCATTGACGGCGTTTCCGTTACGCGATCCGCGCCCTGCGTGGCGGACAATCCCTATGCTGTCGCCGCCTTCGTGAAGGGCACCAACAACGTATCGAAAGACACACTCCTGAGAAGCGGCCTGACATCCGACGCCGTTGAGAAGGGTCGCGATCTCGATGGCGATGGAGATCCCGACGAAATCCACATTCGACTGGAGGTTGCAGAATTGAATGGTGGTTCGTCGGTCACTCAAAGACCGGTAACCTCGTATGACATCGCCCCGGGCATTCAACCCGGCATGTGGGTATTCGCCCCAAAACTGGTGGGCATGGCTGTCGAGAATTTCGAAACCGGCATCGCACGGGACGCCTTGCGTCTGCCTTCGCCGGCGATACGCGTCGAGCAGGGTGACAGCATCACGATCACGCTCGAAAACAGCCACTATATGCCGCACACACTGCACTTGCATGGCGCCGATCATGGTTTCGTCGATTCCAGTGGAGAAGGCAATGACGGCGTGCCGATAACCAGCGAAATACCGGTTATGCCGGGACATGCAAGAAGCTACGAGCTGCAGCCGCGGCACGCAGGAACGATGTTCTACCATTGTCACGTGCAGCCGCACGTGCATGTTCTGATGGGACTCCAGGGCCTGTTCGTAGTGGAGGAAAATCGACCGAACAACTGGCTGCAAACAATGAATGTCGGCGCCGGCCTGGTGCGTGCACCGTCTGCGGCCGTTCGCGAGTCCTACGACCAGGAATACGATCTGCATTACCTGGATCTCGACAAGGATCTCGGCGAACGGATCCGGAAATACCGTGATCCGCGCCTGATTACCCAGTCGATGCACCGCGAGTACGACATTACCGACGCCGATGTCGATTTTTTTACGCTGAACGGTCGCTCGTTTCCGTATACGTTCCGTGAATCGCTGCTGGTTGCAGCGGAAGGCGAGCGACTGAAACTGCGAGTGGTGAATGGCGGTGCCAAAGGCATATCCCTGCATACGCACGGACACAAGTTCTCGGTAACCGACCGGGATGGCGTACGGTTGTCGCCGGCAACTGTCGTACCGCAGGACGTTGTGTGGATACCTACCGCGCAGCGCGTCGACCTGGACCTGTTCCTGACGAACGACGGCCTGCATTCTTATGGACGCGGTATCTGGCTGTATCACGATCACCAGAACAAGGGCGTCACCAACGACGGCATCGGCCCGGGGGGCAATATTTCTGCGATAGTGTATGCGGATTACATCGATGATTCCGGTTGGCCGAAAACCCAGGGTGTTCCGTGGAACCAGTATTTCACCAAAGAGTACTATCGCAAGGAGATACCGATTTGGGAGAGCTACGCGCCCGGTCTTTTCTCCAACACAGTCTCCGACCCCTGGTGGTATCCGCGGCTGGCCGGGATGGCACTTGCCCTCGCGATGCTCGCAGCGCTGTCCATTGCGGCGCTCAGGCGCCGCAGTTCCTGACATGATGCGTGCGCCCGTAGGCTTGTTGAGTGCCGCGATTCTGCTGCTGGCATCCTCCGCAGATATCGCGGCCCAGGACCTGATGGATCACAGCGCGCACTCGGGGCACGACAGCATGCGTCTGGACCGCGATGGATCGGTGATGAACGAAAACCTCGACTCGTTGCCGCGGGGCTGCGAGGCGCTAGGACGCCATCTGCACTTTACGATTCATGCAGGAGTAAAGTACGCGAGAGATATACCAGGTTCGATTTTCGGCATGAGTCAGTACGAAGTCCGGGTCGAGCCTTGCAGTCGTGTCACTGTGACATTTGTCAACGAAGACGAGGTTCGACATCAGTGGATGGTGCACGGACTGCCGAAATACCTTTATCCCGCGGGCATGTTTCATATCGAGGCGTCAGGCGGGAAAAGCGTTACTGGTACTTTCATCGTGCCGGCCGAGGATCGCAACTACCTGATTCACTGTGACCTGTCACAACACATGGAGAAGGGCATGCGCGGCCAGCTGGTCGTGGGCCGGGGCAGTGGTGACCTGTGGAGTGTCGGCGGAGCCAGCGCCTACTTTTTTCGCGACGACTACATGCCGCGTTTCGCCCTGCTGTTCGCCGTCTTGCTGGCGGTGCCGGGATTCCTGGCTACGTGGTACCTGGCAAAACGGGAATCTGCAACAGGCTCTGCATCCCGCCGCGAAATCTTCGATTAGCTATGCGAAGATTAAGCAACCTCAATGAGCGAAGCCACCGTCAAGAACAGCAATGCCCTTATCAGTGCGGCCGCATTGGTTGTCATTGTTTTTGGCATGCAGGCAGCGAAAGTACTCATCGTGCCGTTTCTGCTTGCCGTATTCATTGCATTAATGACCGTCCGGCCGATGTTGTGGCTGCAAAGTCATCGCGTACCGTCAGTGCTGGCCGCGTTGTTCATCGTGCTTGCACTGATGCTGGGTCTTGGGGCCGTCGGCACCGTCATTGGATCGTCGATCGCGGAATTCACTGCCGCATTGCCTGCCTACCAGGCGCGGCTGGACAAGATCGTGCAGGGAGGACTGCAGTTTGTCGCAGGCTATATGGAAGACGGCGAATCGATTACCGGCCTGAATGACCTCGTCAATCCCGGTTGGGCGATGGGCCTGGCTGCCGGCCTTTTCAAGGCACTACAGGACGTACTTACAAATACTTTCCTGATTCTATTCACCATGGTCTTCATCCTGCTAGAAGCATCCAGCATCGGCGTGAAGGTCAAAGCAGCATTCGGCCGCAAGGGCAGCTCACTGGATGGCCCGAGGCGTTTCCTGAATGACCTCGGCCGATACCTTGGCATAAAGACAGGCGTCAGCCTGGTGACCGGCTTGCTGGCCGGCTTGCTGACCTGGGCCGTGGGCCTCGATTTTCCGCTGCTATGGGGAATGCTGGCCTTCCTGCTGAATTACATCCCGACGGTAGGCTCGATCATTGCCGCGGTTCCGGCGGTGTTGATGGGCCTGGTGCAGCTCGGGCCGGCCGAGGCGACGACGATTGCGATCGGGTTTCTGGCCATCAACGTCGTTTTCGGCAATATCCTGGAGCCGCGGCTGATGGGATACGGGGTCGGCATTTCGCCACTGGTGGTTTTCATCGGCCTGGTTTTCTGGGGGTGGGTATTCGGCCCGGTCGGCATGTTGCTCGCGGTGCCGTTGACCATGACCCTCAAGCTGGCACTGGAAAGCGATGACAGTACGCGCTGGATTGCCATACTTATCGGCTCCGAGCGCGACGCGGAGCATGCCCTGCAAAAACGAGCCGCACGCAGCCCGGGCTGAACGGATAATTGAAGCGCCGGATTATGCAAACATGTTGGGCGAAAAAATTGCTGAATATCAGTAACTTACCCCTATCTTAATTGGCACGAAAAATTCCTTGACTTCAACCGGTTTTCGCTTATCGTGCGAAAAACCGGGTCGACAGGCGAAGAGCCACGATTTCCGGGTCCGAAAGCGAAACAGGAAGGGCCGACGAGAGCCCGGAGAGTAATCTGATCATGGATGCCGAAGACGATTTTGAGGTTGATGATTTTTCAGATGACGAGGTATCAGACACAAGCGATTCAGCAGAGGAAGAGCCAGAAGTAATAGCGGACAAGGTTCCCGTCTGGCGCCTGATTGAAATGTCGCGGGAGAACCGGCATCTCAAAATGGAACTTGCAGATTTCGAGGATTATGACGATTTCGAAGCGGCTCACGGCGATTATGCCGTCGGGCTTTCTCACTAAGCTGTCGGACAGATCGTACCGGGTTGGTCCCGGCACTTTCGGGTAAGGTAGGTCTGTTCGTCGGCCCTATTGAGGTTGATGAGGTGAGCAAAAGGCAAAACGTCGAGGACATCGACGATATGGACGATTCTGTTTACGCCATTCTTGGCAACCGCGTTAGCAAGATCGCGGAGAACAGGGAAACCAAGGACAGGTTCCGGGAGAGGCGCGCGGGCGAGGGTGAAAGCCGGCCGCACTCCAATAAAATCAAGCGCGGCAAGGATCGGTCGGAGTAGGACGAGCGTACCCTGCAGGGGGCCGCGACGCGCCCCTGCGGCCCGCCGCTTTCACTTGTACCAGTCAGGCTCGTTGCCTGGCTTCCACTTGATATTGCACCCGATACTGGGAATCTGCCGGTCGGTAGCTGCCTTTCCGGCCAGTGTTGCGTCAATCGCGGCACGCAGATCGACTCCGGTCACCTCGATATCGTTCGATGGCCGGCTCGCATCAAGCTGACCGCGATAAACGAGGCGCTGATCTTTGTCGAAAACGAAAAAATCCGGCGTGCAGGCCGCTTCATAGGCTTTGGCGACGCTCTGATCGTTGTCGACGAGATAGGGAAACACGTAGTCCCACTCGGCAATCTCCCTCCGCATGTTTTCCGGACTATCGCCCGGATGCGTCTTTGCGTCGTTGCTGTTTATTGCGAAGATGGCAACGTTTCGTTGCTGGTAATCCTTGCCGATTTTCGAAAGCTCGCGTCGAACATGTTTGACAAAAGGGCAGTGATTGCAAATGAACATGATGAGCAATGCGCTGGCATCGTTCGCGTTGTCGAGTGTGTGTGTCTTGCCGAAGGCATCCGGCAAAGTGAAGCCGGGCGCTGTTGTTCCCAGCTTGATCATTCGTGATTCTGTGGCAGCCATAATTTTTTATCCGATCCGTCTGTAAAAAGATGTTTTCCGCTGAAACCGTAGCGCTCATGCGAAACAGTTTCGACCAAAACCGCTGGTCATTCTCTGCAGATCATGGCCTGCAGAAGAGTGCCCGGATGCTCCCTTGCGGATATATATCATTGATAGTATACAAACCCGCATCGCAGCAGCCGGTCGAAACAAGAAGCGGGCACAGCACTTGGCATTCACCATCACAGATTTTCGGCCTTCACGCGGAAGAACACTATCCAGCCAGATCGTTGCGCATGTCAGAACCGCATTGTTTGACGGCGAGCTGAAACCCGGTGACTTTCTGGGGTCGGAAGCCGAACTGTCAAAGCAGTTTGGCGTTAGCCGGATGAGCGTGCGTGATGCCCTGCGTAGCCTCGAGGCGCTGGGAATCGTCGATATCCGGATGGGTTCCAAGGGTGGCGCAACCGTATCCGAAGGAAGCAGTGACCGATTCGCGGACGCACTTGCAATTCAGCTCGTCCTGATTGGCGTCACCAAGGACGATGTGCTGCAGGTTCGTGAAGCAGTTGAAAGTATGGCCGCGGGCCTTGCGGCCAGCAATGCAAGCAGCGCTGATATCGACAGGATGCGAAAGCTTCTCGACGAGGCGAGTGCCAAATTGCAGGATCCGGAAGCAACTGCGCGACTTGGCGAAGCCTTTCATATGGCGATTGCCGAAGCATCAGGAAATAACGTTCTCGTGTTGCAGCTCCAGGCGTTCCGGGATGTGTTGTGGTCGCCCGGTCACCGGCCGGATGCTGCTCTTGCAAAACGAATTCTTTCGGTGCACCGGGCGATTTTCGAACTGATAGAAGCCCGTGATGCGTCAGGTGCAGCCGAGCGGATGGCGGAGCACGTGACTTTGATTCGGGAAGAGCGAAAATCGCAGGCAACCGATGCCTGAGATATTCTTCAATACAGCTCGTCCTGCGGTACCGGTCGCGGGCGGGCCGGATTTCTTTGCGGTGCGCCGCATCTTTTGCGTCGGGCAGAATTATGCGGCCCACGCACGCGAAATGGGCAGCGATCCCGAGCGCGCTCCGCCTTTCTATTTCAGCAAGCCCGCAGACGCCATCGTGCAGAACGGCGGCATTGTGCCGTATCCATCGCGATGCAATGACCTTCATCACGAGATCGAGCTGGTTGTCGCCATCGGCAAGGCCGGCCGCGACATTTCGGCCGAAGTCGCGCTTCAGCACGTCTTCGGCTATGCCGTTGGAATTGATCTGACCCGGCGCGATCTGCAGGCTCAGGCAAAAAAAAACGGCAAGCCATGGGATACGGCGAAGGGATTCGATTATTCGGCGCCGATGTCATCGATTCATCCGGCGAGCGACATCGGGCATCCTGAATCCGGCCGCATCTGGCTCGAGGTAAACGGCCGGCCGCGACAGGACGGTGACCTGCGGGACCTGATCTGGAGCGTTCCGGAGGCCATTGCCGAGCTCTCCAGCTACTTCGAGTTGCGTCCGGGTGATCTGCTGTTCACCGGTACGCCATCCGGGGTTGGTCCGGTATCGCGCGGCGATTCGTTAGCGGGCGGTGTGGCCGGCGTAGACGAGATTTCAGTTAGTATTGGCAACTGATTCTGTTACCGGATCCGGGTGGACTCGTATGGACCGTCGATCATTTCTGAGCACGCTGAGCGCCGCATCACTTGCGTCCATCACAGCCGCAGCGACGCTGTCGGAGAAAGCGGATGCGCTGGAACACGCTATGGCAGCGACGCTCGACCGCACTGTAGCGAAACCGTTTGCCTGCATCGTCGATGGTCACTCGGATGAAGGTACGCCACCGTTCCTGATGGGTAACGATCCGCGGCTGCCGCAAATGCCGGAAAAGCCATCACTGATCGATTTTTTCAAGTACCGGTTCGCGCCGGCAGATCACTTGTTGCAAAGTGCCCGGCTGGCGCTGGAGAACGGCTATGACGAGAAAGTAGTTATTGCCTGCCTCGTGCACGACATCTCCGTATACGGCCTGATGCGAACGGATCATGGCTACTGGTGCGCGCAGATGATCAAGCCTTACGTAGCGGAGGAGGTGAGCTGGGCAATAGAGAAGCACCAGGCATTGCGCTTCTTCCCCGACGACTCCGTCGACTATGCTTACCCGGAGGCGTATATCCGGTTTTTCGGCGAGGAGTACAAGCCGGAACCCTACATCGAACAGAGTTATAGGGAAGCACGAAAACACAAGTGGTACATGACTTCCCGGCTCATTACCGTCAATGATCTGTATTCTTTCGAAGACGGCGTCGAAGTGGACGTCGACGAATTTACCGATATCGTCGGGCGAAATTTCCGACAACCCAGTGAAGGTCTCGGATTCGACGGCAGCCCCACGGCGCACATGTGGCGCACCATGATCTGGCCGAACAATTTCCTCTGACACAGATCCGGCCGCTCCACACAAACCATCAATTGGTCCAGATAGGATAAGCAATGCATTTATCAAAACAGTTGTTCGTAATTCTGTTGTTTCTTCAGGTCGCAGCATGTAGCGGAAAATCCGGCGATACCGCAGCCGATGGCGCGAGCCTGATTCTGACAAACGCGCGCGTATACACGCTGGACTGGAAAGAACCGGCGCCGGATGGCAGCGCCGCCCGCGGTGCGCCGGTTGACGAAAGCGGATGGCACCCGGATGCCGATGCAGTCGTCGTCGCTGGCGGAGAGATTGCTTTCGTCGGCAAAACGAACGAGGCGCTGAAATACAAGACTGAATCGACTCGGGTCGTCGACCTGGCTGGAGCCACTGTTGTCCCGGGGTTGATCGATTCACATACGCATGTATTCGAGCTCGGTTCCAACCTTGAGCGCGTCAACCTCGTCGATGTAGCCACCGAAGAAGAGGCGATTGCGCTGGTTGTCGAGCGGGCGAAGAACGTGCCGAAGGGTGAATGGATTCTCGGCGCCGGCTGGGACGAAGGTGCGTGGGCCAATCGCTATCCGGACAAGGTGCTGCTGAGTTCCGCGGTTGCCGATCACCCGGTTTTCCTGGCAAGTTTGCACGGTTTTGCCGGTTGGGCGAACCAAAAGGCACTCGACGAAGCGGGCATCAATTCTGCGACCGAGGTACCGGTCGGTGGCGAGATGCGACTTGGCGCAGATGGTCAGCCGAATGGGCTGTTTCTGAACCGGGCCGTTCCGTTGATACGAAACGCAGTGCCGGAAGCGTCGCGTGAATCGCGGATCAATCATCTGCTGGCCGGCCTCAAGCAGATGGCAGCCGACGGTTACGTGACTGTGCATGATGCCGGGTTGGGTTCGGCGGAGATGAGTATTCTCGAACAACTCGAGGCGGAAAATCGCTTGCCGATCCGCGTGTACGCGATGCTCTCGCTTCGCGATGAAGATCTGATGCGCAAGTGGATTGCAAAAGGGCCGGACAAAGACAATGACAGCTTCCTGGTTACGCGTACCGTGAAGGCCTATTACGATGGGGCACTCGGCTCGCGGGGCGCCCGCCTGCTATACGATTACTCGGACAAGCCCGGGCACCGCGGCGTGAGCGGCGGCGATTACGGTTTCAATCAGTCGCTCAATGCGGAAGCGATGATGAAGGGCTTCCAGATCGCTATTCATGCAATTGGCGATGCCGGCAACCGGGAATCGATCGACATACTGGAATCCGTTTTCAAATCCGATCCCTCAACGCGAAAAAACCGGCATCGCATCGAACATGCGCAGGTCATGCATCCGGACGACCTGGAGCGTGCAGGAAAACTCGGACTGATTGCTTCGATGGAGCCGCCGCATGCCGTGGAAGACAAGGCCTGGGCAGAAGCGCGACTCGGGCCCGAACGCATTCTCGGCGCCTACGCGTGGAGGACATTGCGCGAGCATGGCACGCCGTTGACGTTCAATTCGGACAATCCGGGTTCGGACCACAGCATCTTTTACGGCATGCATTCTGCGATCACGCGCAAGGACAAGAACCAGGAGCCGGAGGGTGGCTGGTACGCAGAGCAGGCAATGAGTGCGGAGGAAACGGTTCGCGGATACACCAACTGGTCGGCCTATGCCAGTTTTCGTGAGGACGAAACCGGGATCATCAGGAAGGGGCTGTGGGCCGATCTGACTGTCATGGACATCGATCCGTTTCTTCTCGCCGAAGAAAGCCCCGGCGATATCCTGAACGGCAGAATCCTGATGACTGTCGTAGACGGAAAAGTCGTTTATGAACGCTGAGTTTTGGCCGGCGGAAAGCGGACGCCCAGTGTGCTTTCCAGGACTTCGCGAAGTTTCGGCAGGGCAGACGGGTCGAGATTGTTGATTGCGAGAATGCCGCTGAGTTTTCGCACCAGGTTTATCGCAGCGCTGGTACTGGCAGCCGGTCCGCATACTACGTCCGGTTTCAGATCAAATGCCTTGCACACTCCGACGACGGCATAAGGATCGGAAGCGCAAAGTACGACACAGCGGATATGTTGTGACAGTTCCTTGATGGCGGCCGCCCCGTTGTACGGTTCGAGCGGCGATGCGCCGGCCTCGACAATCAGCACATCGGGTTTCAGGCTTCCCATTTTCGAGATCAACGGGCGAATTGTCGCCAGGAAGGCCTTTTCCGAGACGACGGTCGATGGCAGCCCGGCGTCGACAAAATCGAAGATTGCTGTTGCACCGGCATCACGAAAACTGAGAATGTCCCGATAACGACCTGCGCCTGTCAGTTTGGCAGCTACGACTTTCATGCCGATGCTCGCGAGTTCATGAACGATGGTTGCAGCGGTCGTTGTCTTGCCCGACGACATCGAGGTTCCGACGACGAATACGACCGGCGCCGAGAACTCCTGGCCGGTTCCGGAAATCGCGAAGTCGCTCATCCGGATCTTGTGACCTTCGCGCAGCAGGTGTCCCCGATAGCGCAAAGACATCGGGGCCGGCAGTATTTTCGACACCGACGTGAACGCGCCGAACACGCCGGCACTGGTCAGTGCGTGCATCTTCCCGCCGCGGATCGAGGACCAGCTTCCGACGCCTTCAAGCGTCGCCTCGCGGTTGCCAAATGCGCCGATCACGTGATCGCCCGGCATCGCTTTCACGATTCGGCCGGATGGCTTCTCGACCTGGTAAAGGGCTGTCGGAGTCCCGGTGACCTCGCCAACGACATAGTCGCCGGCAGACCACTGGCTCTTTGGCAGCTTCTCGATTGCGTAAGGCAGGGTAACGATATCGGAGATACGCGTTACCGAACTGACAATCGATACGCTCATGATGTTTCCTGCCGGGCATCCGCTTCTATCCGCGGTGACATCAACAGTAACGCGAGCAGGGCTGCGCGCTCCAGCGTCCTGTCCAGATAAAGGAACTCGCGCTCCGCATGGGCGCCGTGACCGACCGGTCCGAGGCCGTCCAGAGTCGCGGTGTACTGGCTGGTCGTGTTGCCGTCCGAAGCGCCGCCTGCACGCCCCTGTTTAAGATCGATGCCGAGAGTGGCGCCCAGCGCCAGCGCCTGCTGCCAGAGCGCGCGATTACGCGGCGTTTGCTCCATCGACGGCCGGCCAATGGCACCTTCGATCTGCAGGCGTACTCCGGGCGTGACCGGTGTGATGGAGTGAATGGCTTTCTCCAGCCGCTTGCCATCGTCGACCGTGGGCACCCTCACGTCGATTACTGCCCGGCTGTGTGGCGCAATGACATTGGGGTGCAGGCCACCGTCAACGGTCCCGACGTTTACTGTGACGCCACGATCCTCATCGTTGAGCGCGAACAGCGATTGAATGACATGCGACAGCTCGAGTATGGCGCTTGCGCCTGCGCCTGGTTCCAACCCGGCGTGCGCCGCTTTGCCGAATGCAGTTACGGTAAAGCGTCCGACACCTTTACGTTCAGTCTTGATGATGCCCTCTTCGTCCATGGCCGGTTCCAGCACGAACGCGCGATCCGAAATACGCGCCAGGGAACGGATGTACCGGGTCGAATCGCGACTGCCGATTTCTTCGTCGGAGTTGATCAGAATCAGCGGCAACAGTGTCGGTTGCAATCGCAGTTCGCGCAGGCACTTCAGAGCGATCAGCATCTGTGCGAGCCCGCCTTTCATATCGAAAACGCCGGGTCCGCGCGCGATGTTTCCGTCGACTGTGAACGGACGCGTATTGACGGTGCCCAAAGGCCACACGGTGTCATAGTGCCCGACCAGCAATTGTCTCGGCGCGCCCTTTTTGCGTGTCCGCGGCCGCGCGTATATGTGGCGGCCTGCCGCATCACTGCCGACAGCGGTTACGTCGAAATCGAGTGCCTGCAATTCGCCGGCAATGACCGAGAATATCTGCCGGTGAGAATCCGGGTTGGACGAGGGCGACTCGGACTCAACCATCCGTCGCAGTACGTCAATCAGTGGTTCTCGTTGTTTGCCGACGTATTCTTTGATTTGTGCGGCTTGCGGGCCAGGCATGTGCAAGTCACCGTTTCATGTCGACCGGAAACGGGAACGCGTTCGAACGACTGATGGTTGCGAAGCGACCCGGTGCCAGATACGCAAACAGCGGCGCGTCGTGAATCAGTTCCTGGTCGTCATGCTCGGTGCCGCGAACGAATTCCGAATCGGCATAAGCTGCAACGATTTCGCCTGTAATGAGGCAGTTGCTGCCAAATCCATCGACAGTCTTGAAGTGGCGGCACTCGAAAAACAGGTAGGCGTCGTCTATGAATTCACCGTCAATCTCCGACGCGGCAAACGTGTTGAAATTCTGCAGCACGGTCTTCGGACCGTCCGTTTCCCGCGGAGACGCGGCGAGGCTCGCGTACAGTACCTGGGATGGTTTCGGGTAACTTACTGTGAATTGTCCGGTACGTTCGATATTGCTGTAGGTATGGTGCTGCGGGCTGCATACGAAGCCGAAGTAGTTTTGCCAGCCCATGGGTGTAGCCATGTGTTTCGGTGCCAGGTCCAGTGCGCCGTCTTCGTCGCGAGTGCCTACGAGTACGAGCGGGGCAACCGTAAAGCAGCGTCCCCATACTGGCTCCGAGACGTCAAACTCGATTCGTTTCTGATCCGGCATAGCTTCGCCCGCAGGTGCTTACGACACAGCAACCAAATTACTGTCGCTATCGCCGGGAAAGAATAGGTAGTTGCCGACAGTCGGGGGTCGCAACGCGCCCGATGAGAGTCAGGCTCCGGCGTTGCGCCGCGACTCCGTAAAACGAATTATCAGCTCGCCGCATGCAGTGATAACGACGGCACCGATGAAAACCGGCCATTGCATGCCCTCGCCTGGCGTATAGCAGAACAGAATCATCGACAGTGTCAGAATGCCCGCACAGACGTAAGTGATTAGTGTGGCGACCACGTTGCCGCCAGGTACGCGGAACGGCCGATACCGCTCCGCGTCCTTGTGACGCATGCGCAGGAAAGCAAAAACCAGGATGATGTAGGGGATGAGAAAAATTGCAGCGCTGAATGCGAACAAAGACCAAAACAATTCTTCCTTCGATCCGGCGAGGAAGCCATACAGCAGCAATACCAGTGTGCTGATAATGCCCATTATGATCGCCGCGCCGGCCGGCGTGCCGGAGTGAGGCAGTTCATACGCGAGTATCGCGGGGAACTCACCCTCCGCGGCGGCTTCCGCCATCGATCGGTTGCATCCGAGTGCCCAGGTAACGCCGTTCGAGAAAAAAGTGTAAAGCGCACCGATTCCCAGCACCAGTGCAAATAGCCTGCCGGCTTCCGTCTGGTCAAAAAACAGGTAAAGCGTTTCCATCAAACCTTCGACAAGATTGACTTCAGCCGACGGAATGGCGGCCAGAATCGCAACCGTCGCTGCAATGTAGAGCACGATGGTCAGCAGGCCCGAGATAAAGATTCCGCTCGGGACGTCACGTGCCGGATTTTTCATTTCCTTGGCGCCGGCACTGACCAGTTCGAAGCCGAGCATGCCGTATATGATTACCGACAGGTACTGCAGGCTACTGCCCCAGCTGGGCTTGATCGTTTCATAGGTCAACGGGTTCGCCATACCGTGATCCTGCGTGTACCGGATTGCGCCGAAGACAATGGCAAGGATGACGACGACTTTGAATACGGCACCGATATTCGGGATCCACTTTCCAACGTTCAACGTAACTACATTAACGATGACCGCGATCCAGGTCAGCAAGATGGCAATGCCGATTTGCGCCGTAAGTGACAGGTTCGGCATGAACATCTGGCTGAATATTCCGGCGAATAATATGAATACCGCCGGATTCCAGACTGTCGTGTTAACCCAGTATGCCCAGGTAGCCCGGGATGCCCAGCGGCGGCCGAAGGCGTCGCGTATCCAGGCGTAAAGGCCGCCCTGTTCCGGATACGTGGTTCCCATCTCCGAACAGATCAGTGCGTACGGTACGAAGAAGACGATTCCGAGGAATACCCACCAGAAGACACTGGACGCGCCGACCGTAGCACCGGCAGCCAGAGTATCAAGTAGCAGAATCGCGGACACGGTAAACAGCACGATGTCACGCCGACCGAGGGTCTTGATGTGCGTTACCGTCTGATCCATGGGCAAGGCTCCTGTCCTTCGTCGATCAGCTAAACTAGCCCAGACCCGAAAGCGCCGCCACTGTATTCTTGAGCTGGCGCAGCGTATGCCTCGAGAGGACAGATTTCATGAGTAATCGAACCCGGAAATTCCTGATGCTGAGCTGCGCCGGTATGACCGTTGTAGCCGGTAGCTGCAATCTTGAGAAAGCGCCCGATCCCGCGGCCTATGAACGCTACGATATCGTGTCAACGGGCACGCGACAGTTCGAATGGGACAGCGACAATGGTCCTGGCTGGATCAAGGTTCTTATTGAGGAAGAAAACCTGGGCAGTGCCGGTGCGGAGATTGCCGAAATCTGGTTTCCACCCGGTTGGCAGGGCGAGCCGCATCCGCACGTTCTCGAAATAATCTACGTCATCGAAGGTGAGCTCGACCACATCGTCAATGGGGAATCGCACATCCTGTCTCCCGGCATGACAGGGATCGTTCGGGCACGCGACCGTGTTGTGCATAAAACGCATTCGCCGGACGGTGTGCGGGTTCTGGTCATCTGGCCGTTGGGCGGTGAAATTGCGGAACTGGCTGCATCCGGTATGCGCGAGTCCAAACCGGCATTGCAGGCGGTCAGCTCGCCGAAAGGCCCGGATTAGAATTCTGCGGTAATTCGTTTGAAAAGCCTGCCAAATCGTTTTTCGACTCCCGGACCAAACACCGGATCCGAAGCATTCGGCAATTCCGATGTGTCGAGCAACTTGTGGCCGTCGCGAATCATGCTGTCGACGCGCCGGAACAGATCCAGCTCCTCCCATTGCATGTGGCTTCTGAGTGTATTTACGTAACGTAGTGCATCGGCGACTACAGTATTGCGCTTCAACATGGCACCAGCCTCGATCAGCGAGAGATCGTTGCGAAGTTTCATTCCCTGCTCGGCGATGCTCTGGTGATCGACGGTAATTCGCGAGAAACCGCTGGTCAGTTCCGGCCGCACGTTCTTCAATTCTGCGTAAATGCGATCTTCCTTCGGGTGATGCACGGCATCGGGATAAATCGTCATGTAGTGCATGACGTCTCGCATCAGCTCTATGTCCGGCTCTCCGTCGTCATACAGTCGATTGGACTCTCGCTCGAGAAGATTGAGCAGCCTGGCCATGTTCTTGTGATCTTGGCGGAGCTCGCCGAGAACCTGTGCGACATCGTTGTGCATGTGCTGAGCTCACACTAATTGCCGGTTGATCGATGTTGCGCCTGGAGGCGGCAAAGCGACATCCGGAATAACCCCTACTGGTATGCCAGGAAAGGCGTTAAGTTGCCGGAATGCCGGCAAAATCCGCGGATCTTGCGGGGTCGAGCAAGGCATCAGACAAAGCGCTCAACAGGCTTTGTCCGGAAACAAAGATTTCACGACTGACGTTCAGGAGTGTCGAAATCTCGGTCTCGCTCAGCGCTGCGGATGTGACTTCCCGATAGATGTTCGCGTGCATATTCTTGTGCAACGCCTCGTTTTTCTTTCGCAGTTCGGTCAGTAGTTCGAAGCGATGGTTCGGCAGCTTCACGTTGCGCAATCCGCCGTACTGATCATAGAAGTCTCGAACGCCTGCGCGGAACCGGTCGTAATACTCGTTGAAGTGATCGTTAGCGGAATCACGAAACTGCCGCAGGTCGTGATGAGTGTCACGAATACTCTTCGCCGCATGAACGGCGTTTCGTATCGACGGAATAATCTGGTTCAGCCGGGCTGACACGCCGGGATCGAATGGTTGAGCCTGCATGGCAAGCGCGAACGACAGGATCTGACCTTCGAGTTGCTTGATTTCCGAATAGCATTCGTCGTGATCGGCGCCACGTTCGAACAAGCGCACGGCGCGCCTGTCGTTGTCGCTATCATAAAAAGTGCGATAGGGCCGCAGTCCGAAGCTGAGCTGGTTAAGCGCGGCAGCCTGATCGATCAGTCGAAAAGTTTCCCGGGACAGGTTTTCTATCGCAGCCTCGGGAACGGCTGTGTCACCTCTCTTGATATGCCGCAGCAGTGCCTGCTTCTCCCGGGTAAAACGACTCTGCAGCCAGCGGCTCAGCAAGCCGACAAACGGCAGGAACAGGATGATTCCGAGCAGGTTGAACAGGCTGTGGAATGCGACCAGAGCGAATAGCGGGTCATTGATGCCGATGATCCCGGTTATCAGGAACAGGAGTGACGGCAAGGCGAGAAATGCGATCGTGTCCGTCACGACGTTGAAAATGATCAGTGCCACGGCAACGCGTTTTTTTGCAGCGGATCCGGCCAGTGCACCAAGAATTGCTGTGATCGTCGTGCCGAGGTCGGCACCAATGGCAACGGCGGCTGCCGATTCGAGCGGAATTGCCGCCGCATACAGTGCGCTGAGCGTCACCATGATCGTTGCAGAGCTCGATTGGATGATGGCCGTGATCACCAGGCCGACCAGCAGGAAAATAATCGGCGGATAGTCGGCAAGCGCCTGCGGGTCGAACAATTCCGTCGCGCTGGAGGCACCTGCCTTCATGAATTCCAGGCCGAGGAACATCAGGCCGAGCCCGACCGTGAACTGGCTGATACTGAGCCGGCGCGTGCCGACGGCCGACCAGACGACGCCCAAACCACCGGCCGCAATCAATGGCAGCGCCAGCGCTTCTATATCCAGCTTGAAGCCTACGGTTGCAACAATCCAACCGGTAGCGGTTGTACCAAGATTCGAACCGAAAACGATTCCGACCGCACTGGCGAGGGAAATGATTCCGGTACCGACGAGCGCCATGACCAGCAGGCTGACCACCGAGCTGCTTTGCAAAGCTGCGGTAGCGACCGCGCCGGCGAGCACGCCCTTGACCGGGCGCGACGTGTGTTGCCGCAAGAATACCTTGAAAGGGCGCCCGGTCAGCTGTTGCAACGCCTGCTCCAGGTGATGCATTCCGAAAAGGAAAAGCCCCAGTCCGGCAGCCAGGCGCCAGATTTCAAATTCAATCAACATTATTCGATCCGCGGCGAAGCATGCGCCGAGCATAACCGTCCGCCACGCTTCTGTCGCCGCTGCCGCGTTGGCTTTGGCGACACTGAATCTGCGACACTGCTTGCCAGTGGTGAACGGCTTTGGGAGCGGAAACGATAAATGTCTGAAGGCAAGTTGCTGCGGGTCGTCCGGCGGAAGGAAGTGTTTGCGCTGGCATTTGGCGCCATGATCGGCTGGAGCTGGGTGGCGCTCAGTGGACACTGGATCGCGAACGCGGGCAGCCTGGGCGCGATGCTGGCATTCATGGTCGGCGGAGTGGCGGTGATTTTCGTTGGCTTTACTTACGCCGAGCTGGCCGCCGCCATGCCGCTGGCAGGCGGAGAGCACGTGTATTCGCACCGGGCGCTCGGGCACAGTGCAGCATTCGTCTGCACCTGGTCTATTCTGCTTGGCTATGCGTCCGTGGTCGCATTCGAAGCGGTTGCGTTGCCGACAGTAATCGAATATCTGGTGCCGGGGATTGCGCGCGGCCACCTGTGGACTGTTGCCGGCTGGGACGTGAAGCTCACCTGGGTGCTGACCGGCGTGATCGCCGCCGTGCTGATGACCGCAGTGAATATCCTGGGCATCAAGCCCGCGGCGCGCCTGCAATTACTCGTCACGGTAGTGATTCTGATCGCTGGTCTGGCGCTTGCCGGAGGCTCTCTGTTAGAGGGATCGGCTTCCAACATGCAACCGTTATTCAATCACGGTGCGAAGGGCCTTCTCGGTGTGTTGGTCATGGTGCCGTTCATGTTCGTCGGATTCGACGTTATTCCGCAGTCGGCCGAAGAGGTCGACATGCCGTTTCGCGAGATTGGCACTACGCTGATGTTGTCGATCATCATGGCGGTGATCTGGTACGCGATAATCATTTGGGCCGTGTCCAGCGGACTCGACGAAGCACAAAGAAATGCATCGTCACTACCGACGGCCGATGCAGCCGTCGCCGTGCTCGGCGGTACGTGGGCGGGCAAGTTGCTGGTGATCGGTGGCATCGGCGGCATTCTGACCAGCTGGAATGCGTTCCTGATCGGAGGCAGCCGAGCGATTTACGCGATGGCCAAAGCCGGCCAGCTGCCGGCGACATTCGGCCGACTGCATTCACGTTACAACACGCCGTACAACGCGATCCTGCTGATCGGATCAATGTCCGTGATTGCACCGCTTTTCGGACGACCTGCGATGGTCTGGCTGGTCGATGCCGGTGGGCTCGGTATCGTCGTCGCCTACACTTTCGTTGCGTTGTCCTTCATCGTCCTGCGACGGCGCGAGCCGGACATGGAGCGACCCTATTCGGTTCGCTATTGGCGATTTACCGGCTTTACGGCGTTGATCCTGTCGCTCGCCATAGCGGCACTGTATCTCCCGTTCAGCCCCGCCGCACTCGTGTGGCCGTGGGAGTGGGGGATAGTTGCCGGTTGGGCGCTTCTCGGCGGGGTTTTGCTGGCTTTCGGTCGGCACACAGCCGACTGACCGTGCCCGGTTGAAACGCGAGCCCTGATCTCCGCTCAGATCGATACCGCGCCCCTGTGCCACGGAACCTGTGCGTGGGCCGTTCGGACGTGGCCGCTCGGGGCCGGTCCCGGTAGACTTGGTCAAACGGATTGTTCTGAGGCAGGGCAGGAATGCGGCAGGCGATGCACCGATTGACAGACCGAGCAATAACCACAGTGGCGCTCCTGGGCGGTATTTTGTTGTTGAGCGCCTGTGCCAGCCAGGTCGGCATTCAGGACGCGGCCTCGGCTGACACGGCGGCTCCGTCTGACGTGGCTGAATGCCATGCATCGCTTTCGGCTGCCGAATTCCGGGATTCGCCCGATCTTCATGAACTCGATACCGGCAATATTCGCCTGTTGAACTGGAATGCGCAGAAAAACAAGCGCTTGAACTGGCAGCAAGAACTCGAGTCACTGAGCAGCGACATGAACCTGGTCCTGGTGCAGGAGGCCTCGCTGCGGAAGGATTCAATCAATTCGATCGACAGCTCACGATACTGGTCGTTCGCGCCCGGCTACCGTTCATCAGGGGCCGTCAGCGGCGTGTTGACGATGAGCAGCAGCAAACCGATTGCGCAGTGCAGTTTTGTCAGCTACGAGCCGCTCCTGCGAACACCGAAAGCAACCAGCGTCAGCAAATACAGGCTGACGTCAACCGATGCCACGCTGCTTGTAGTCAATCTGCATGCGGTGAACTTCTCCATGGGCCTCGGCGCATTCAAGCGCCAGTTCGACCAGGTCCGACGAATTCTCGAAGTGCACGACGGCCCGATCATTCTCTCAGGCGATTTCAACACCTGGCGCAGGAAGCGCAGCAAAATCGTTGCCAATATTGCGCAGTCTCTCGGACTTACCGCGCTCGATTTTCCGGACGACAATCGCGTGAAAAAATTTGGCAACTACGTCGATCATATTTTCGTGCGAGGTCTGTTGCCGGTTGACAGCAGTACCACCGTCGTCGATTCATCCGACCACAATCCGATGTCGGTTACGCTCCGGATGTAGTCACTGTTCAGGCTCGGCCGAAGGCCGTTGGCACGATTTAATCAGAACAATTTCCTGGCCATGCCGAGCAAGTCGCCAACGCCCGCGGACGACTTGCCGCCGCCCAGTCCGGCCAGCAGCGAGCCGAGGCCGCCGAGGTCAGTCTGGCCTGCCGTTGTAGTGCTTTTCTTGCTGAGCGCACCCATGGCCAGACCGGCCAGTATCGGCAGTGCCTTCTTTACAAGTCCCGGATCGATCCCGGTTGCTTTCGCCGCGTCCGCGGCGACATTGCGGCTTACGTCTTTCGACCCGAAAAGGTGGCCGAGGATGTTGTTGCCGTCCGTTCGCGTCGCTTCGTCGGATACGAGCTCCGGGTTGTCGAGATAGCGCTGGTGGGTTGCGGAACTCAGCGCCTTTTGCAGCCCCGCGGCGCTGTTGGCAGACTGCGCCTGGCCCTGGATGCCCTTGAGCAACGCCGGGGCCAGCGCGCCGATCAGTTTTCCGGTATCCGCTCCGCCGAGCCCCAGTTGCTTGCCCATGTTCTCGACGCTCTTGTTTCCACCGGCACTCGCCAGCAAGTCCATCAGATCCATTTTGTATCCTGCCTGTTGGTTATTCGTTGAGTTCAATCCAGCGGAATGCGAATTTTCTGCCCGGGATAAATTTTGTTCGGGTCGGAGATGACACCGCGGTTGGCTTCGAAGATTCGCGTGTAGAGGGAAGCTTTGCCGTAATACTTTTTCGCTATTCCACCGAGCGTGTCGCCACTCACGATTTCGTAGAATTCGACCTTTTCTTTCTTCTCCGGCGGCGCCTTTGGTGCTTTCAGGCCGTCAGCAACCACCTTCTTCACGCCCTTCACGTTTCCCGCGGTCAGAATCGCAAGATCCCGGACGCTTTCGTTATCGCAGTCACCACAGATGGTGGCCACTCCGTCGTCAAACTTGACGTCGACATTTCGGATGCCGCTCAGTTTGATTTCCAGGTGCTGCTTGATGTTGTCCGCTGCTTCGGCATCGGTGTCGAATAACTGGCGACCAACGTCGCGTGCAAAGTCGAATAGCCCCATTCGGGTTCCTCCTGTCTGTAAGGCAAAAAAGCCGCGCGAAAGAAAATGAAAAGTTTTCCTGGCGCGCCGCAAGGCCTGGCATGTATAGCATGTCCTACCGGCCACTGCACGTTGACGACGCTGTGAAGTTGCTCCGGATCAGGCAGACTGCCAGGGCCAAAACTACGATTTCACGCTACAATCAGCTCACTCATGCGGGCTACACGTGTTCAATTGACTATGCGTACAAAATTTTCCCGGACAGTCGGACCACTGCTTATTGCACTGTCGCTGATGTCCGCTTGCGCGGTAAATCCGGTTACCGGCAAACGTGAAATTACATTCGTCAGCGAAGCGAGCGAAATCAAGATGGGCGAGGAGAACTACGCGCCCATGCAGCAGTCCCAGGGCGCGCAGTACGACGTTGATCCCGCGCTTACGAGCTACGTGCAGGGCATAGGCGCCAAACTGGTCGACGCCAGCAAGTCTGCTCTGGTTTCCGATCGCCCATTCGAATACGAATTCGTCGTGCTGAACAACTCCGTGCCGAACGCGTGGGCGTTGCCAGGCGGAAAAATTGCTGTCAATCGCGGTTTGCTGACGGAGCTCAATTCGGAGGCGGAGCTGGCGGCTGTCATTGGTCACGAGATAGTGCACGCCGCTGCCAGGCATACCGCGCAGAGAATTGAAAGAAGCCAGCTTCTGCAGGTCGCGCTGCTTGGCACTGCAGTTGCGACATCCGACAGCAGCTACGGGAACATCGCAGTCGGAGGTGCGGGGCTGTTTTCGCAGATGCTGAACCAGAGCTACGGCCGTGGCGACGAGCTCGAATCCGATAAATACGGAATGCGATTCATGTCGATTGCGGGATATGACCCGCAAGGCGCGGTTGCGCTGCAGGAAACCTTTGTCAGGCTCAGTGAGGGCAGAGAGTCGGATTGGCTGAGCGGCCTTTTCGCCAGTCATCCTCCGTCACAGGAGCGCGTCAAGGCGAATCGGCAAACCGCGGCCGAGTTACCCGCCGGCGGCGAACTTGGAGTCGACCGCTACAAGGCAGCGATGGCGAAGACCATGGCGGCGAAGCCGGCCTATGACCTGTACGACGAAGGCCGCAAAGCACTGGGCGAGGACAAACCGGATGTGGCGATCGAAAAAGCGGAGGGTGCGATCGCATTGCTTCCGGAGGAGGCGAACTTCTATGCTTTGCGTGGCGACGCCAGGATCAAGCAGGAGAAATACAGTGACGCCGTCAAGGACTTCGACGATGCGATCAGGCGGCGCAACAGCTTCTTCTACTACTACCTGCAACGCGGCCGGCTGTACGAGGAGCTCGGTAGCAATGACAAGGCGGTGACCGATCTCGAGAAGAGCATAGATATGTTGCCCACCGGTCCTGCGTACTTCTCGCTGGGAAATATTGCAGCAAAGCGCGGCGACAAGGCAACAGCGATTTCACATTACAGGAAAATTGCAGGTGGCAGTGGCGAGCTCGCGAAGGCAGCGCGGGTGGAGCTTGTCAAGCTGGACCTCGAGAACAACCCGGATACCTACCTGCAAAAGCGATGCGATGCAAACAGCAACGGCGATCTGGTTGTGACTATTGGCAACGGTACGCCGGTTACGATCGCCGGTATCCGCATCGCTATCGAATACACAGACAGCGTCGGGCGACAACGGCGTGTCGACCAGCAGGTCAGCGGCCAGCTTGCCGCCGGAAAGGTGCTTAGTGTCAATACGGGACTTGGGCCGTACACGGCCGGTGCAGCGTGCCCGGTTCGTATCGTCGCCGCCAGTGTGGTCGAGAAAAAATAGCCATGAATCGGATTGCCAGCAATCTGGTATGCGCGATGATATTCGTCTTAGCGCCGATCATTGGCGCGGCCGAGACGATGAATGTGGAAATCGACTACCTTCTGGAAACCGTTGCCGAAAGTGATTGCACGTTCATCCGTAATGGCAAGGAATACGCGGCAATCGCTGCACGGGATCATCTGCAGATGAAACGCGAACGCGGCAGGAAGTACTACGAATCGACAGAGCAATTCATCGACCGCATTGCCAGCAAGAGCTCGTGGAGCGGCAAGCCCTACACGATTCGTTGCGCGGATACAGAAATAACAGCGAGCGAATGGTTTACCCGCGCCCTCGCTGATTTTCGAGCAAAGAACGGGGACATTGCCGGTCTGGTGCATTAATGCGCTAAACAGGGAATGTCTCTGTTTATGCTTTCCCGACACTTAGAGTTGTCAGCAAGTTTTTTCCGGGAATTCGTATAAACTTGCGCCATGTCATCGGCTGCACGCCTACGCTGGTTCAGACTTCTCATTCGCATGGGAATCAGTGCATTGTCGTTGATGCTATTTGCGATGCACGTAGCGTCGTCGCCGCGTTTCGAGATCATCGATCGCATCGAAAATTATCTGTATGACGTCAGGCTGAATCTCACCATGCCCGGTACGATCGACGATCGTATTGTCATCGTCGATATCGACGAGGCCAGCCAGCTGGTGCTGGGCCAGTGGCCGTGGCCACGGGATACCCTCGCCACCATTGTCGATCATCTTTTCGACGACTATTCCATCAAGGTGTTGGGTTTCGATGCATTGTTTGCCGAGGCCGAGGAAACCACTGCCGAAAGACTGATCAAACGGCTCTCCGAGAGCGTCATTGCCGACATCCCGCAGGTGCGTAGCGAACTTGAGCGACTGGCCGGGAGCCTCGACAGCAACTCTCGATTTGCCGAATCGCTGATTGCGCGCGATATCGTAACCGGATTCGTCTTCAAGGACTCGGTTGCCGCGAATGAGCCGGAATCGACCGGTGTACTGCCGGATCCGCTCATCCCTGCCGCTGCGATCGAGGGCGTAAGTATCCCGTTCGTTGAGGCGCGCGGGTTTACCGGCAGCCTGCCGGCACTTCAGGAAAACGCTGTCACCGGCGGCTTCTTTGACGCGCCGGTTATCGATTCGGACGGCGTATTTCGTCGCGCACCGCTGCTACAACGATACAGAGGTGATCTGTATGCCTCGCTGGCCCTGGCCGTAGCCCGGCAAGCGCTTGGGTCGCCACCGATCAGCCTGGCCTTCGCCGATGTTCGCAGTGACCGGATGAGTGGCGTCGAACTGGAGGCGTTGCATCTCGGTGAGCGACGGATTCCCGTGAACGAGCAGGTGACCGTATTCATCCCGTATCGCGGGCCGCAAGGCAGCTTTCCATACGTGTCGGCAAAGGACGTGTTCGACGGCAGCGCGGCGCGCGAAGTATTGCAGGATCGAATCGTATTGCTCGGGGCAAGCGCCGCGGGCCTGCTCGATTTGCGCTCGACGCCGGTCGGCCAGCGTTATATCGGTGTCGAGGCACATGCCAACCTGATTTCGGGCCTTCTGGACGAATCGATAATGCAACAACCGTCCTGGACGACCGGACTGGAATTGACGTTGTTGCTGATTATCGCGCTGCTGACGGCACTTTTATTGCCTCGACTGGCACCTATCAGCGCGCTGCTTTTCGTTGTCGGTTTAGTAGCGCTGACGATGGCGCTCAACCTGTGGATGTGGAACTCGCTTGGGCTGGTCGTGCCGCTTGCTTCGTTGCTGACTTTCACGCTGATGGCATCCGTGCTGCAAATCATCTACGGCTTCTTCATCGAGTCGCGCAACAAGCGCCACCTGTCGAGAATTTTCGGCCAGTACATTCCGCCATCGCTGGTTCAGGAAATGGATGCAAGCGGGCAGGACGCTTCACTGGAAGGTGAAAGTCGCAACATGTCGGTGCTGTTCTCAGACGTGCGCGGTTTTACGACGCTTTCGGAGAAACTGGACGCGAGAGAGCTGACGCAACTGATGAATGAATTTCTGACACCGATGACGGCGGTCATCCACGAACACCGGGGTACTATCGACAAATACATGGGCGACTGTGTAATGGCCTTCTGGGGCGCGCCGCTGGCAGACGAGGAACACGCACGGCACGCGGTGCTGGCCGGTATCGGAATGATTCGAGCGGTGCGAAATCTGGAAGAGGACTTCGCGCGCAAAGGCTGGCCACCGATCTCCGTGGGTGTAGGTGTGTCGAGCGGAATCATGAACGTCGGCAACATGGGCTCGCAGTTTCGTATCGCCTACACCGTCATGGGCGATACCGTGAATCTCGGATCGCGCCTCGAAGGCCTGACCAAGCAATACGGTGTGGATATCATCGTCAGCGAAGCTACCGCCAGGCTGCTACCCGATTTCGCCTTCCGCGAGCTGGATCTGGTCCGGGTCAAAGGCAAGAAGGAGCCGGTCGCCATATATGAACCGTTTGGCCTTGGCGCTGATCTGCCGGCCGGCGATCGCCAAAAGATCGACCAGTTCGCCCAGGCGGTTGCGGCATTTCGCAAAAAAGACTGGGAGACGGCCCGCCGCCTGCTGGAGAAGTTGAAACAACGCACAGACGAGCTTCTATATAATGTGTACCTTGATCGAATAGAACGATTCAGGCTGGAACCGCCGCCCCGGGACTGGGACGGTGTTTTCGATCACCTGAGCAAATAGAATTGTGCACGGCAGGCGATACAGGGACCTGTTGTCGGCGGAGCGAATTCGAATGCGGGAACAACCACTTCGGAACATGGCTGGCGTCATCATCCTGACCGGCATGATGCTGTTGGTCGCGAGTGGTCACTTCGCCCATGCACAAACCGGCGATACCTTGCGTGTCGCCTCCAATGCAAGCGCACGGCAACTGATCATTCGCGCCGAAGACTTGCTGGCTGCCGGCGACAGCAGCGGTGCCTACGTGCTCCTGCAGCCGCATGAAGCGGCGCTGGCCGGAAACATCCTCTTTGACTACTTGCTGGGTGTTGCGGCGCTCGATACGGGCCGTGTCGGCGAAGCAATTTTCAGTTTGCGCCGTGCACTTGCTGTGGAGCCTGGCTTTTCGGGCGCCAGAATGGAACTGGCGCGCGCCTATTTCGAATCCGGCAATCCGGAGCTGGCCAGACCGCTGTTCACTCAGCTGCTCGGTGAAAATCCGCCGGCAGCCGTTGCCGGCGTCATCCGGCAGTACTTGCAGGCCATTGACCAGCGTAGTGCGGCACGGCAAAGTCGCTTCGTCCCGTATATCGATCTGTTCGCCGGCTACGATACGAATGCGAACGGTTCCACGAGCGACCAGCAGTTTCTCGGCTTTACCCTGAGTCCCGACAACGTCAAGACCGAATCCGGCTTCGCTGAAATCGCTGCGGGTTTCGACTGGTTCATTCCCCGCAACCCGCGATTCGGCTGGGTGTTCAACGGGCGCGCCGGCCATCGTACGAATCCCGATGCATCGTTCGTCGACGCCACCATTATCAGCGGCCTCGGTGGATTCAGCTGGCAGCGAAGCGCCTGGTTCGGCAGGGCGGCGCTGGACGGATACTGGGGTGCGAGAAACGGTGACCCGAACGAGTCCTACGCAGGACTCGATGCGCTTTTCGGCCGCCGACTTGCCGATCGATGGGATGCCACGCTGAGCCTGCGCGGTGGCGCACAGCGATACGACGATTCTATCGATGTAATGGACGTCAACCGATTTCTTTACTCGCTGGGCATTACTCATCGATTCGCGTCGCGTGCCCAGTTCAGCGCGCAGCTGACGGGAGGCATCGATGACGAAACCAACGACGGTTCGCCATACGGTAATTCGAAAATCGGTGGGCGCCTGAGCCTTACTGCACCGGTAGGCGAATCGGCCTGGCTGTTCGCCTCCCTCGGCAGTCTGCGCAGCGACTACGACGGTTTGTTTTTCGGTACCTCGAGAGAGGACACTCAATTGATGTCGGTGCTGCAGATCGAGTTCCGCGACGTATTGACGCGGGGCCTCACCGTGATTCCGCGAGTTCGCTATGTCGACAACGATTCGGACGTCGATCTTTATTCGTACGACAGGACGGAGATGGGGGTAGTCATTCGATGGACACCGTAACCATGAGGAAAAGCGCACTTGCAGTTCTGCTGTCGTTGTCCGCAATCGCCGCATTCGCGCAGGATGCGGGCACCGTCATTTTCGCAACCGGCAGCGTGACGGCAGAGCGTAAACCGCCGGTTGCTCTGAGCAAGGGCGATGCGGTGCGAGTACAGGACACAATCGCGACCGCCGATGCTTCCCGGGCGCAGCTGTTGATGATCGACGGTGCCAGGATTGCACTAAGGCCGAACAGCCGCCTCAAAATAGACGAATACAGTTACTCCGAGGCTGCGCCTGGAAACGCGGTAACCACCAGCAGCGATCGCGGTGTCAGCAGCCTGCTGAAAGGCGGCTTCCGTACTATCACCGGTGCTATCGGCAAGCAGGACGAGAAGGATTACGAAGTTCGCACGGCCGTCGGCGTGCTCGGCATCCGTGGTACGGACTACACCGCTGTTTTCTGCAATGCCGATTGCGACTGGGCTCCCGGCGTTGCTGCAGGCCAGCCTCTCGAGGACGGTCTGTACCTGGGCGTTACCGAGGGCGTAATCGTCTTTCGTAACGAGAACGGTGATATCGAGTTGATGGCCGGTCAGTATGCGTTCGTGCCGCTGAGCAACAGGGTCCTGAAAAAACTCGCCATCCCCCCGTCCGTATTGCTGGACAATAACGACCTCAGCCTCGATGCAACGGGGTCGGGGCAACAATCGCGTCCGTCCGGTGCATCGGCGCCCGGATTCGACAGCAAGCTGGGAACGCGCCGTTCGCCTTCGTCCAATGAGTTCGGCATCGAAGAAGAAACCTCGGAAGGCAAGGGGGGGCGCGATGCGCCCGAACAATCCGTGATCGGTGTGAATCCCGATGGTACACCGGTGGATATCACGCCCGGGACGTCGCCACCGCCGAACGGCCAGCGCACGATCAGCTGGGCCACCGGGCCCGCGTTCGGCCCGAGCACGCTGTACAGCGGTACGCTCGACAATGATCCCACCCGGTATCGGCTCGATGTCGGCAACAACCTGAACGGCTTCGCCAACGAGATTCCCGGCCGCACGGGCCTGGATGTCGCAACGTTCGACATCGCGACGTCGAGCAATGTGAATACAGGGTTCGATTCGGTGACGGTGCTGCGCTGGGGTCGCTGGTCGGGTGGCACGGCCGGTATTACGCTAAGCGACGGCAGCGACGCCAGTATCGATCTCGCTTCACAGAGCCTGCACTGGGTCAGCGGTCCCGAATCCACGTCGGCACCGCTGATGCCGGTAAGCGGCGTCGCCAACTACAGCCTGGTCGGCAACACCAACCCGACCGACAATTTCGGCAATGTCGGCGTGCTCGGTTCCGCAACCTTCACTGCCGATTTCACCAACATGCTGGTCGACACCACACTGCAGATCGACATCAACTCTGCGAACTGGATGGCTGCCGGGCAGGGAACGATCGGCATGATTGGAAACCAGCCGGTGGCGCCGCACATCTTTGGCGGTAGCTACAATTCGGTGGTCATCGATGGCATCACCGGAGGCGGCGGGAATTTCAGCGGCTTCTTCAGCGATCCGGGTCCGACATCGGATCCGGGTTTTCCGGGCGGCGCCGGCATGACTTTCAGTATTCAGGATGGCAGTGACACAACCCAGGTCTCGGGCGCGCTGGTATTCGGCAATCCGTGAGTCTTGAGCTGGTCATCGTCGGCGGCGGGCCTGCAGGCCTGAGCGCCGCCGCCCATGCACAGCAGCTGGGTTTATCATGGTTGCTGCTGGAGTCCGGCCCCGCGCATGCCAACACCATCCAGCGCTACCAGAAGGGCAAGCACGTCATGGCCGAACCGGCGGTCGTGCCGTTACGAAGTGACCTGCCTTTTTCGGCCGGAACCCGAGAGGCCATTCTCGGCGCGTGGCAACAGGGCATCGCTCCGCTGTCCGGCAATATTCGTTACTCGGCTGAAGTTGCCTCAATTTCCGGGTCCCATCCGGAATTCACGCTGACGC
>Ga0224500_10000174_pt1 | contig 47496 bp, 40 predicted proteins | sample SF_Oct11_sed_USG_FD_168126 | JGI IMG/M metagenome (GOLD analysis project Ga0224500, IMG submission 168126) | Sediment microbial communities from San Francisco Bay, California, United States - SF_Oct11_sed_USGS_4_1 | ecosystem: Environmental > Aquatic > Marine > Sediment | place: USA: California...
CGGCCTGCTGGAAATCGGCTCGGCCGTCGACATGAAGGCAACACAAGGCTTCTCCAGGTCGGGACCGACCATCGCGGTCCTGCTGGCGGCGCTGCTGTCTTTCTACCTGCTCGCGCTCGCAATGAAGGCGTTGCCGGCCGGTACCGCCTACGCCGTATGGGTGGGAATCGGTGCGGTCGGCGCAGCGATCCTTGGCATCACCGTGCTCGGGGAGCCGGCGTCGCTGCCGCGGGTCCCCAGCATCCTGCTGATCGTGGCCGGAGTGACCGGCCTGCGACTGTTCCAGGGATGAACCGCGCTGCACATTGATATGCTGCGCACCAATCGAACCCCGGGGCACTGCCGTAACCCGTCGCGCATGAAAGCCCTGCGCCCGCTCGCTGCCCTGGCCGTCGCCGCGCTCCTCGCCGCGTGCCGGCCGGGAGGCGATGGCGCCGCCGCCCGCCTCGAACCTTGCCGCATTCCGGGCGTCGAACGTGAAGTGCGATGTGGAACAGTCACCGTCGCCGAGGATCCGGACCGGCCGACGGGGCCCGCAATCGACATTCGCTTCGCGGTCGTTCCGGCGGTTGCGCGCAACCAGCAGGCCGATCCAGTCTTCGTGCTCGCCGGCGGTCCCGGGCAGGCTGCGACGCGCACCGCCCGGCAGATGCTGCCGGTCCTGAGCGAGGTCAATTCGCGGCGCGACATCGTCTTCGTGGACCAGCGCGGCACCGGCGGATCACATCCGCTCGAGTGCGAGGTCGAGGAGACATCGCTGGCCGCGACCTTCGAGCAGACGCAGCAGCTCGACCACCTGCGCGCCTGCCTGAAGGGATTGAAAGGCGACCTGCGCCAGTACGCGACGTGGATCGCGGTGCGTGACTACGACGCCGTGCGCGCGCGGCTCGGCGCCGAGCGGATCAATCTATGGGGCGGCTCGTACGGAACGCGCGCTGCGCTCGAATACATGCGGCAGTACCCGGAGCGCGTGCGCAGCGCGGTGCTCGACGGAGTTGCGCCCGCGGACATGGTCCTGCCGGTGTCCTTCGCGATCGATGCCGACGCGGCGCTCGCGGCCCTCGCGGAGGTCTGCGCGCGCGACGATCGCTGCGCGCGCCGCTACCCCGACATGGCAAGCCGCGTGGAAGAACTGCTGGCGCAGGCGGACCGCGGCCTCGAGGTGCAGGTGCCGCACCCGCTGACCGGCGCGCCCGAGCCCGTGCGGCTGAACCGGCAGGTCCTTTCCTCGCTGCTGCGGGTGCCGCTTTACGCCCCGCAGCTCTCCGCGGTGCTGCCCTACGCGCTCGCAAGGGCGGCACGCGGCGACTACACGGCACTGGTCGCCCTGAATTCGGCGGTAGCCAGCGGCGTGAACGAGAACTTTGCGGCTGGAATGCACTTCGCGGTGATCTGCGCGGAAGACGTGCCGCGCGTGGACGCGGAGCAGCGCGCGCGGGTGGCCGCCACCCGCTTCGGCGGCGCGTTCCTCGATGTCTACGAGCAGGCGTGCCGCGAGGTCCCGGTCCGTCCGGTTCCATCGTCGTTCTACGGGATCCCGGCCAGCAGGGCGCCGGTCCTGGTGCTGTCAGGAGGCCTCGATCCGGCGACACCGCCACGCCACGGCGAACGCGTGACCGAACGGCTGGGCAACGCGCGACACATCGTGTCGCCCTTCCTGGGGCACATCGTCAGTACGCAGGGCTGCGCGCCGACGCAGATCGCGCGCTTCTTCCGCGACGCGTCCTTCGAGCGGATCGACGAAGCCTGCCTGACGCGACTGCCGCCGGCGACGTTCTTCGAACCCATCGTCGCGGCCCGGCCGGCGGGCAAGGATGCCCGATGATCGAGGTCCAGCACCTGTCGAAGCGGTTCGAAGCGCGGGTCGAGGGCAGGCGGGCGCAGGTGGTCGCGATCGACGACATCAGCTTCGTCGCCCACGACGGCCGCGTCACGGCGCTGCTCGGCCCCAATGGCGCCGGCAAGACGACCACGATGCGCGTCGTGGCCGGACTGGTGCATGCCGACCGCGGCACGGCGCGCGTGGGCGGCGTCGACGTCGCCACCGACCCGCACGCGGTGCGGGCCCAGCTCGGCATGCTGTCGGATGCGCGCGGGCTGTACGGCCGGCTGACCGCGCGCGAGAACGTCCGCTATTACGCGGATCTGCGCCGCGTGCCGGGCGACGAGTGCGAGCAGCGCCTTGCCATGCTCTCGGACCTGCTCGACATGAAGGGCCTGCTGGACCGCCGGATCGAGGGCTTTTCAACCGGCGAGCGCATGAAGGTCGCGCTCGCGCGCGCCCTGATCCACGACCCGCAGCACCTGATCCTCGATGAACCCACCAACGGGCTGGACGTCGTGTCGACCCGAGCGCTGCGCCGCCTCCTGCTGCACCTGCGCGGCGCCGGCAAGTGCATCGTGGTCTCGACTCACATCATGCAGGAGGTGGAACAGCTGGCCGACGAGATCGTGATCGTCGCGCACGGCCGCACGATCGCGCGCGGAACCGCCGCCGCGATCTGCGGCGAAGCCGGCACGGCGACGCTGGAAGACGCGTTCGTCGCGCTGGCCTACGCGGAGCCTGCGCGATGACGACCGCCTGGGTCGTGTTCCGCAAGGAGCTGAAGGACGCGCTGCGCGATCGCCGCACCTGGATGATCGTTCTCGTCAGCTCGATCCTCGCCGGACCGATCGCGCTGCTGCTCCTGTCGACGTTCATCGCGAGCGTCGAGGAGAACGTCGCTCGGCGCGAGGTCTACATGGTCGGGGCCGGTGCCGCTCCGACCCTTGTCAACTTCATCCAGCGCGCGGGCGGCACCGTGAAGGAGGCCCCGGCCGGTTTCCGCGAGCAGGTCGCTTCCGGCGAATTGCAGAACGCCGTCGTCATCGTGCCAGCGGACTTCGAGGCCCGCCTCGCCCGCGGCGAGTCGATCCGTCTGGATGTCGTATTCGACGACACCTCGACTCGCAGCCAGGGCCCGTCACGCGCCACGCTGACGCTGCTGCGCGCGTTCAGCCGGGAACTCGGCAGCCAGCGGCTGATGGCGCGGGGAGTCAGCCTCCAGGTGCTGGCGCCCGTGGAGGTCGAGGAGATCAACCTGGCTGCCAGCAAGTCGCGCGGGGCCCAGCTGCTGTTCCTGGTGCCATGGCTCGCCCTGCTCGGCGCGGTGGTCGGCGCCATCAGTGTCGCCATCGACGTGACCGCCGGCGAACGGGAGCGGGGCTCCCTCGAACCCCTGTTGATGAACCCGGTGTCCACGCCCGCCATCGTGCTCGGCAAGTGGGCCGTGGTGGCGAGCTGTTCGGCCGCCGTCGTGGTCCTGACGCTGCTCGGGTTCCGCACGGCAATGATGTTCATCCGGAACGAGAGCCTGTCCGCGCTGATGCAGTTCGGCGCGGCCGAGTCCGGGCTGTTCCTCGCCATGCTGCTGCCGTTCGCGGCCATGGTCGCCGCCGTCAACATGTTCGCCGCCACCTACGGCCGCAGCCACAAGGAAGCGCAGACCTACGCGAGCTACCTGACGATGCTGGTCAACTTCGCCCCCGTGATCCCGCTGTTCCTGTCGGTGCGCGACGCAACATGGCAGTTGTTCGTGCCGGCCATGGCGCAGCAGGGCGTCATGATGCGGGCGCTGCGTGGCGAGGCCATCGGAGCGGTCGATATCCTGCTGCCTGGCGTCATCGCGCTGGCGATCACCGCTCTCGCCCTGGGCGCGCAGGCACGCTTGCTGCAGCACGAACGCATCGTGTTCTCACGCTAGACGACGGCATTGGCGGGGGTTTCGCGGCTTTTCCCGAGATGGGCGCGCACAGGTCCGGTGCGATAATCGGCGATCCATGTCCGAACCGCTGACCGCCACCGTTCCGCAGGCTGCGTCCGACGAGCCGGTGCCGCCGAAATCGATCGGCCGCTTCACGATCCTCAACGAGATCGGACGCGGTTCGTACGGTGTCGTCTACGCGGCGCATGACCCGGTGCTGGGCCGGGAAGTGGCGATCAAGGTCATCCCGCTGTCGCGCGAGGAACAGTTCCGAACGCAGATGGAGGCGAGCTTCCTGCGCGAGGCAAAGTCGGCCGGCGGGATGAGCCATCCGAGCATCGTCACGATCTACGACGCCGGCAAGACCGAGTCGCTGGCCTACATCGCGATGGAACGACTGCACGGCCAGGACCTGCACGAGTACCTGGCGAGCGGCAACCGGATGAGCCCGCGGCAGGCAGCCGCGATGATGATGCGGGTGGCCGACGCCATCCACTACGCCAACAAGCGCGGCCTGGTTCATCGCGACATCAAGCCGAGCAACATCTTCCTGTCGCGCGACCTCAAGCCCAAGCTCCTCGACTTCGGCACGGCGCTCGCCCCGGTGGCGGACGCGCCGAAGAACGGCTCGAGGCAGCTGGTCGGCACCCCGAACTACATGTCGCCCGAGCAGGCCAAGGGCGAGTCGCTCGACGCGCGCAGCGACATCTTCTCGCTCGGGTCCATCCTCTACGAACTGCTGGCCGGGCGACGCGCCTTCGACGGTCGCACGATCGACGAGACGCTCGACCAGGTGCTGACGGCTGCGCCCAAGCCGGTCGAGAAGATCCGGCCCGACACGCCCCCTCCCCTGGCCCAGGTCGTGCGAAAGGCGATGTCGCGCGACCCGGCCGAGCGCTACCAGAAGGCCTCCGAACTGCGCAACGCCCTCGCCGAGTTCGTCGACGGATCCCGGCCGTCGTCGGTCGACGCATCGGTCCCGGCTCCGCCCGAGGGTGCGGTCGCTCCTGCCGCGCAATCACGACGGACGATGTCGGTGCTGATCGGCCTCCTGACGCTGGTCGGTGCGGCTGGCATCGGAGTCGCGCTGCTGAATCGGGAGCCGCCGGCCCCGCCGCCGCAGCAGGTCGTCGTTCCAACGCCTGTCATTCCGCCGATGACTCCGCCGCCTCCCGCGACCCAGCCAACCGGGCCCATGACGGCCGGCGCCGAGACGGCGAAGGCGGAAAGCAAGGCGGCCCAGCGCAAGCGCGCGGAAGTGGCGGTCGCAGCGCCGCCACCCACCGATGGCACCATCGTCATCGCGGTGGCGCCGTGGGGCGAAGTGGTCGTCGACGGCGCCGTGCAGGGCGTCTCGCCACCGCTGACGCAGCTCAAGCTGCCGGCGGGGATGCATTCGATCGAGATCCGCAACGGATCATCGCCACCGTTTTCCGCCCGCGTCGAGTTGCGGGCCGGCGAGAAGCTGCAGATCCAGCATCGGTTCTAGTGCGCCGCCCCTGCCGGGCAGCCGCTGCCGGACTCGGGGAAGCGTCCGCGTGTTGACGGACGGCAAGGACAACGACGACCGATGCGGCGGATTGCCGCCCTTTTCCGCGCTTCGGGCCGTTGTGACCCCCCGCCGCATCGTCTAGCCTCCTCGAATCGGGAGTCCGCCGGCATCGCTCGTCGAGCCGTCGTCGTCATGGCAGAAGCGCTGACGCACAACCTCAAGCTGATCGGCCGCTATTCCATCCTGCGCGAGCTGCGACGGGACCGGTACACGGTCGCCTACCTGGCGTTCGACCCGGTACTGAACCGCGAACTCATCCTGAAGGCGGTCCAGTTGCGACCGCCACCGGGGCAGGAAGCGACGGGCCACGACCGCATCGATCAGGCGTTCATGCGCCAGGCCCAGGCCGCAGGACGCCTGCACCACCCCCATATCGTCACGGTGTTCGACGCCGGGCGCGTGCACAACATCGGTTACCTGGCGCTGGAAAGGGTCGACGGCAAACTGCTCGACGAGGCGATGGCGGAGGGCTTCCGTCCCGGTTTCCTGCAGGCGGCCGACATCGCAGCACGCATCGCGGATGCCATCGAATACGCGCACGCGCGCGGCGTGCCGCACGGTCACCTCGGCGCTTCCCGCATCTACCTGCAGGGGCCCGAGCGGTCGCCCAAGGTGATGGGTTTCGGCGGCTGGATCGACAGCGGAGCCACCGGCGACTTCGAACTTGCCGCGACCGAGGTCCTGCTGCCGTTTTTCGAAAGCGAACTCAGCCCCGAGGCGCGGCGCAAGGACGTGCGAGCGCTCGGCGCCCTGCTGTTCCTGCTGCTGACCGGCACCCGCCCGGACCTGAAGGCACTGCGCGATCGGCGCGGCGGCGAAAGCGCCATCATCGACATGCGGCCCGCGGCTCCGCTCGCGCTTGCCGAAATCGCGGAAAGCGCGCTGGAGCTGCGCAACCTGCGCCCGTTCGGTACCGCTGCGCAGATGCGCAATGCCCTCACCACCTACCTGTGGGGCAGCCGCGAGGCACACGGGCTGCCGAACGCGGCAACGATCACGGGCGCACCCGCGCGCCTCGAGATTGCACCGGCCGCGGCAACGCTCGCAGTGCCCACCATGGAAGCCGCCGCGCCGCCAGCGCGGGTGCGCGGTGGCCGCCGGACCAGCCGGTTCCTGGGCGTCGGCGCGCTGGGCGCAGCGGTTCTTGCGATGCTCGCGATTGCGAGTACGGCGCTGACTGGAGGCGGCGAGCGCGAGCGCGTCACCGATCGGGCGGCGGCCGGTTCCGCGGTTGCGTCGGACCCGATGCCCGCGCCCGCGGCCACGGCCACGGCTGCACCCCCTGCGCGGGCAAGCACGCCGGCGCCATCGGCACAACCCGCCCAGAGAACGTCCGCGCAGACAACCCGGTTCGGGGTCTCGTCCGAGCGCCCCGTTCGGACGGCCGCCGCAGCCCCGGGCAGCGAGGGCGTCGTCGAGCTCGCGGTGGCGCCGTGGGGCGAGGTGTTCGTCAACGGCGCAGCGCGTGGCACGACCCCGCCACTGCAGCACCTGACGCTGCCCGCCGGCCGCCACACCATAGAACTGCGCAACGGCGATCGGCAACCGTACATTGCCCAGGTCGTGGTTGCCCCGGACCGGCCGCAGCAGATCACCTACCGTTTCCAGTAGGCTCGCGCCATGATGCGGATTCGACGCCACTCCGCCACAGCCAGCGCCGCGCTGCTCGCACTGCTCGCCGGCTGCGCGACCCCGCCCCCGCCGCCACCCGCGCCACCGACCGTGAGCATCGCGCGCCTGTACGAGCAGCCGGCCGAGCGCGCGTTCCTGAACGCTCTCAGGTTCTACGAGGAAGGCCAGTACGAGCGCGCCGAAACGCTGTTCCGGCGGGCGCTCGCCGACGGCCTGAAGGACGCGCACGACGCCGCGACCGCGAACAAGCACCTCGCCTTCATCGCGTGTGCCTACGGTCGCCTGGCGGAATGCGAAACCGACTTCCACTCGGCCTTCGCCGCCGACCCGGATTTCGCGTTGACGCAGGCCGAGGTCGGGCACCCCGTCTGGGGTCCGGTCTACAAGCGGGTCGCCGCCGAGTGGGGGGCGGGAAAGACGCCCGCGAAGAAGTAGCGCCAGCGCACGCGCGGCCGCGATTTCAGCGCGCGCACGCGATGCGCCCTAGAACCCGATGCGGGACTTCCTCGCCACCCGCTCGTCCATGACGTCTTCCGGCAGCACGGCATTGCGACCGGCGAGCTTCGCGTTGCCGAACGCGGCCAGCATGGCCCGGCGCATCTCGCGCGGGCTGAGGCGCGCCAGCCGGTCGAGGCTCTCGGCGTCGAGGTCGTCCGGAAACGCGCGCCCCCACGCATGCTCGCCGCGTAGTTCGTCGTAAATGCCGCGCGCGATGCGACGGGCGCCTTCCTCGTCGGGCGCGTCGATCTCGTAGACATTCATCCGGTTCAGGATCGGTTCCGGGATCGAACGGGCGTCGTTCGCGGTCGCGATCCACACGACGTCCGACGCGTCGATCGGGACCTCGGCGAACTCGTCGACGAACTCGGCCGCCGTATCGTGCTCGAGAAGCGTGTACAGGCTGCCCAGCGGGTCGTACTGTGCGTCGCCGCCCGCCTTGTCGATCTCGTCGACCACGATGACCGGGTTCGCGTAATCGCCCTTGACCAGCGCATCGAACACCTTGCCCGGCTTGGCGTTCTTCCACTGGGCCGAGGCGCCCGACAGGATCCAGCCAGCGGTGAGCGAACTCATGCCGATGAAGTTGTGCCCGGTTCCGAGCAGCTTCGCCAGGCGACGCGCGAAATGCGTCTTGCCGATACCCGGGTCCCCGAGCAGAAGGATGGGCTCGAGCTCGAGCGGATCGTCGGACGACAGGCACAGCGCGAGCTGCTTGCGGATGTCCTCGAGCGGCGCCCCGAAGTTCGGCAGCTCCTCGACCAGAGCGTCGATGTCCGGCAGCGCCGAGGGCTTGATCACGAAGCGCTGGCCGCCGGTGCGGATCATGCGAAGGTAGGTGGCGCGCAGCGCCTCGTTGGCGCCCGAGCCCAGCTCCTGCAACCCGTTGAGCGCCTCCTCGACGCGCGGGACGCGGTACACGTCCTTGAAGCCGGCGATCGATATCGGGGTCGGGATCGTTGCAGGCAGGCTCATGCGCGCGCTCCCGTGCGTCGGGCACCGGTGCGCTCGCCGCCGGCACGCTGCGCAATGCCGTGCACCTGCCCGGACAGACTGCGCGTGTGGAATTCCATTGCCGTTGGGCCCCGGCTGGCTCGAGTATCCCTGCGATCGGTCACGTTGGCTCCTAGGACGCGGCAGCTGGCTACAGAGATATATAGGCAACCCGCTTCCCGGATTCTGCAAAAAGACGGCCAAAAAGCAATGGCACTCGCGGGGCGAGAGTGCCAAGCGGGCGGCGAGTCCGGATGGATGAGGTGTGGCGCGGCCTGAGGCGTCAGACCGGGACGCGCAGTCCCTGTTCGGACGCCCAGACCGCCGCTTCCACGCGGGAGCGGAATCCGAGTTTCTTCAGCAGGTGCTTCACGTGCACCTTGACCGTGCCCTCGGTGATGGAGAGGTTGCGCGCGATCACCTTGTTGCTCTGCCCGCCTGCCAGGCACTTCAGAACGGCGAGTTCGCGGTCGGTCAGGTCGCGGACGTCGCGCCGTTCGCCGCGCGCCTCGTCGCGCAGAGCGCCCGCGAGCGCGGCCGTCAGCGCGTCGCTGATGACGGTGCGGCCCTCGAGCGCGTCGCGCACGCGCGCCAGCAGCTGCTCGGGCTCCATGTCCTTGAGAAGGTAGCCGTCAGCGCCGGCCCGGATCGCGGCCATCAGGTCCTCGGGGGCGTCGGACACGGTCAGCATGACCACGCGCCGCGAAGGGTCCTCTTCCTTCAGCGCCGACAGGATCTCCAGGCCGCCACTGCCCTTGAGGTTGAGGTCGAGCAGCGTCAGGTCCGGCTCCTTCTCGGCCGCCAGCCGGACGGCCGCCTCGTAGTCGCCGGCTTCGCCCACGACCTCGAAGCCCGGATCGAGCTGCAGCAGCTGGATCACGCCGCGGCGAAACAGCGGATGGTCGTCGACGACCAGGATCGTATGGCGTTCTGTCATCAGGAAGTTCCCAGTTCGGTGGACGCGCCGAGCGGCGCTGGCGGCGGGCCGAACGCCGTCTGCGCATTGAAGGTCAGCCGCACCCGGGTGCCGACCGGATCGCGGCGTTCGATTACAAGCACTCCGCCGACCGACTGCGCGCGGTCACGCATGATGGACAGGCCGAAGTGGCCGCGCGGGGACGAGGGGCTCACGATCCCGATGCCGTCGTCCTCGACGCAGACGTCGATCGCCTGCCCCTGGCCGCGGTGCAGCGACACCCAGGCATGGCGCGCGTGCGCGTGATGCTCGACGTTCGTCAGGGCCTCGCGCACCACCTGCAGCACGTGCACCTGTTCGTTGGCCGACAGCTCGACCCGCAGCAGGTCGTTGACCAGCGTGGCCCGCACGCCGGAACGGCGCTCGAATTCAGCCACGGTATCGCGCAGGGCGCCGGCGAAGCCTTCGTCGCCGAGGCCGAGCCGGAACGTCGTCAGCAGTTCACGCAGCTCCCGGTACGCGCTGTTGATTCCTTCGCGCAGCTCCCCGAGCACGGCGGCCGACTGCGGAGCGCTGTCCTCGCGCTCGATATGTGCCGCGAGCCGCGCGATCTGGATCTTGGTGTACGACAGGGACTGCGCGAGCGAGTCGTGCAGTTCGCGCGCGATGGCGGCCCGTTCCTCCAGCACGCCGAGTCGCCGGTGCTCGTCGCGCCGCTCGGCAGCCGCCAGCGCCGCGCCGACGTGACGGCCCATCGTCTCGGCCAGTTCCAGCTGCCACACTTCCAGTCCCTTGCCGGGCGGCAGCACCAGCGGCATCACCCCGTAGGAGACGCCGCCCTCGAGCAGCGGAATGCCGAGGATGCGCCGCTCACCGGCCTCGCCGGGTTCGGTCCGCCAGGTGACTTTCGCGCCGTCGGCGCAATTGCGGCAGTCGACGCCGCCGCAAGCCTTGATCGTGCTCTCGTCGCGCGCCAGCGGCATGCCGCGCGTGCTGTCCCCGTGGATCGAACAGATCACCCCGCTTTCCACTCCAAGCGCCTTGCGTACCATCGCCAGCACGCGCTTGAGTGATTCGGTGTCCACCGGCTTCTCGGCCAGCATGCGCGTTGTCTCGTACAGCAGGGCCAGCGACTCGTTGCGGCGTTCCAGGTCGCGGGTCTTCTCGGCGACCTGCTTCTCGAGCGAGCCGTACAGGCGCGACAGGTCGTCGACCATGAAGTTGAAGGCCTGGCCGAGCTGCCCGATCTCGTCGGGTCCTGTGCTTGCCGCCCGCACCCGGAAGTCGCCCGTGCGCACTCTCTTCGCGGCCTCGGCCAGGCGCGCGATCGGCTGGAACACCTCGATGTTCAGCAGGAACAGGGCCGCCACCACCAGCATCATCATCACGAAGAAACCGACGCCGAGCACCAGGCGCAGCCGCTGGATCCTGCTTTCGAGATCGGTCTCGATCTGACGGACGAGGACGTCCACCTTGCTGACGAATGTCGGGACAACACCGAGGAACTCGGCGCGGGACACTTCGTCATCGACGGCTCGCCGCGCCAGCGGCTTGATGCGCGACTCCCACTCGATGACGATGCCGGAATAGATCCGGTGCACGGGATTGGCGCCGTCGTCCGGAATGCCGCTCATCAGCGAGGGGCTCTTCAGGCGCCGCTCGAATTCGGTGATCGCTGCCTCGGCCGCATGCTGCCGGTCCTCAGCGGCGCCGCGCGTATCCGCCACCCGCGTGGACAGCGCGTACGACTGCATACGCAGCGAGCCAGCCATGTTGATCGCGCTCGCCTTGCCCGTCGACTGCTCGGTGAAGACGGTCGCCGCCACGATGATCGACAGGGCCAGCAGTGCCACCACGGACAACACCAGCCCGACCCGGATCAGGGTCGAGTCCGACCACACGCGGCGCAGCGAAGCGAAGGAAGTCATGTGCCGATTTTCCCACTGAAGTCCGCGGCCCACGGCGTTGCGAAGGGACTGCTCCGCGGCCGGCTACCTCTGGGGCGCCATTCTGGCGCCCCGTTCGATTCCGCCTTCTACCCCTGTCGTGGTAGGCCCGCTTTCCTCCGAGGGCCAAAGGTCCGGAGCGCCTTGATTTGGGTCATGAAAACGGGGGGCTCCGCCTCTAGCTTGCACCCCAACGCGCGCTTTTGATTGATCAAGGAGACCGCAATGGAGGCAGGAGCGGGCAGTTCCCGCGGGGCAGGCACCAGCCTGCGGGCCAGGCAGTGGTCCGTGGTGGTGATGAGTACGCTCGCATTCACGGTGTGCTTCGCGGTCTGGATGATGTTCGCGGTGATCGGCATCCCGATCAAGAAGATGCTCGATCTCAACGCGACCCAGTTCGGCCTGCTGACGGCCACCCCGGTGCTGACCGGTTCGCTGGTGCGCGTGCCACTCGGCATGTGGACCGACAAGTACGGCGGCCGGATCGTGTTCTTCGCGCTGATGATGTCGACCGTCATCCCGATCTGGCTGATCGGATATGCGACCGAATTCTGGCAGTTCCTCGTGCTGGGTCTGTTCGTCGGACTCGCCGGCGGGTCGTTCTCGGTCGGCACGCCGTACGTCGCGCGCTGGTTCGACAAGCAGCACCAGGGCTTCGCGATGGGGGTGTTCGGGGCCGGCAACTCGGGCGCGGCAGTCAACAAGTTCGTCGCTCCAACCATCGTCGTCGCGTTCGGATGGATCTTCGTACCACAGGTCTACGCGATCGCGATGCTCGTCACGGCGATCGCGTTCTGGATGTTCACCTACAGCGACCCGAAGCACCTGGTGCCGGCGAACATCACGTATCGCCGCCAGCTCGAGTGCCTGCGCGATCCGAGAGTGTGGAAGTACTGCCAGTACTACTCGATCGTGTTCGGCGGCTACGTCGCCCTGTCACTGTGGATGGTCAACTACTACGTCGGCGAGTTCGGCCTGGACATCCGCATCGCCGCGCTGCTGGCCGCCTGCTTCTCGCTGCCGGGCGGCGTGCTGCGCGCCATCGGTGGCTGGATGGCGGACAAGTGGGGCGCGCACCGGGTGACCTGGTGGGTGATGTGGGTCAGCTGGATCTGCCTGTTCCTGCTCGCCTACCCGGCCACGAGCTACACGGTGCAGACCATCAGCGGACCGGTGACGTTCACGCTCGCCCACAACGTGTGGTCGTTCACCTTCCTGATGTTCCTGCTCGGCATCGCCTGGGCCTTCGGCAAGGCCTCGGTGTTCAAGTACATCGCCGACGAGTTCCCCAGCAACATCGGAACCATCTCGGGCGTCGTCGGCCTGGCCGGCGGCCTGGGCGGCTTCGTGCTGCCGATCATGTTCGGGGCACTCCTCGACCTCACCGGCGTGCGCTCGACCGCGTTCATGCTGATGTACGCCGTGGTCTGGGTGTCGCTGATCTGGATGTACTGGACCGAAGTCCGCCGCGCGGAAGTGATCGGTCCCCGTTCAACCGAATTCAGCCTGAAGGGCTGATCCCCCTCCACCGCAAAGGACTCCGCCATGAGCGCCGTCACCCCTGCCACGACTCCGCCCAAGCCGACCTCCGGCGTCGACATCGTCGACTGGCGCCCGGAGGACGCGACCTTCTGGGACACGACCGGAAAGCGCGTCGCCTACCGCAACCTGGCGATCTCGGTCCCCAGCCTGCTCTGCGGCTTCGCCGTGTGGTTGATGTGGGGAATCATCACCGTGCAGCTGGCCAACCTGGGGTTCCCGTTCTCCCAGCAGCAGTTGTTCACCCTGGCCGCGATCTCGGGGCTGTCCGGCGCGACGCTGCGCATTCCGGCATCGTTCTTCATCCGGCTGGCGGGCGGACGCAACACGATCTGGCTCACGACCGCGCTGCTGATGATTCCCGCCATCGGAACCGGCATCGCGCTGCAGGACAAGGCGACGCCGCTGTGGGTGTTCCAGCTGATGGCGCTGCTGTCCGGCATCGGCGGCGGCAACTTCGCCTGCTCGATGTCGAACATCAACACCTTCTTCCCGAAGCGGCTGCAGGGCACCGCGCTGGGCATCAACGCCGGCCTGGGCAACTTCGGCGTCACCACGATGCAGGTCGTGATCCCGCTGGTGATGACGACGGCCGTGTTCATGTCGCTCGGCGGCGACCCGATGACGCTGCTCAAGCCATCGGGCACGCTGATCGGCAAGATCCCCCAGGGCACGCCGACCTACATCCAGAACGCCGGCTTCATCTGGCTGGTGCTGCTGGTGCCGCTGGCGATCGTCGGCTGGTTCGGCATGAACAACCTGCTGACGATCTCGCCCAACATCGGGTCCACGGCCGCCGCATTGGGCAAGATCCTGCTGCTCTACGGCGTCGCGCTCATCACGGCCGGCATCGGCCTGTACCTGTACCTGCCCGCGACGGGGCTCGGCGTGCTCAACATGTGGGTCGCGATGCCGCTGATCATCGTCGGCACCCTGCTGGCGATGAAGCTGGTCGCCTTCGGCGACATGAAGCCGAACCTGAAGAAGCAGTTCGAGATCTTCAAGGACAAGCACACGTGGTCGATGACGCTGCTGTACATCGTCACGTTCGGTTCCTTCATCGGCTTCTCCAACGCGCTGCCGCTGTCCATCACGGTGATCTTCGGGCAGAGCCACGTGCTCGGGCCCGACGGCGTGGTCAGGCACGTTGCCAACCCGAACGCGCCTTCGGCGCTGACCTTCGCCTGGATCGGCCCCTTCGTCGGCGCCCTGATCCGTCCGGTCGGCGGCTGGATTTCCGACAAGGTGGGCGGCTCCATCGTCACGCAGATCATCTCCATCGTGATGGTCGGGGCCTCGGTCGCGGTCGGCTACGTGATGATGCTGGCGTACGGCTCCGCCACGCCGGAACAGTACTTCTGGCCGTTCCTGTGGCTGTTCATCGTCCTCTTCGCGGCCAGCGGCATCGGCAACGGCTCGACGTTCCGGACCATCGGCGTGATCTATGACCGCACCCAGGCCGGCCCGGTGCTCGGCTGGACGTCGGCGGTCGCCGCCTACGGCTCGTTCGTCGCACCGGTCGTCATCGGCGAGCAGATCAAGGCCGGAACGCCGCAGTACGCGATGTACGGGTTCGCGATCTTCTATGCGCTGTGCCTGGTCCTGAACTGGTGGTTCTACCTGCGCCGCAACGCGTACGTGAAGAACCCCTGAGATTCCGCTGCGGAGACAAGCCAATGAGCCACTTTCTCGACCGACTGACCCACTTCACGCTGCCGAAGGAGTCGTTCGCCAACGGCCACGGCGTGGCCACCGGCGAAGACCGCACCTGGGAGGACGCCTACCGCAACCGCTGGTCGCACGACAAGATCGTGCGCAGCACGCACGGCGTGAACTGCACCGGCTCCTGCTCCTGGAAGATCTACGTCAAGGGCGGCATCGTCACGTGGGAGACGCAGCAGACCGACTATCCGCGCACGCGGGCCGATCTCCCCAACCACGAGCCGCGCGGCTGCGCCCGCGGCGCTTCGTACTCCTGGTACCTGTACAGCGCCAACCGCCTGAAGTACCCGATGGTGCGAGGACGGCTGCTCGAGCGCTGGCGGGCCGCGCGGAAAGTCGCGAAGACGGCGGTCGACGCCTGGGCGAGCATCGTCGAGGACGCGGCCGCGCGGCGCGACTACCAGAAGGTGCGCGGCATGGGCGGCTTCGTGCGCAGCTCGTGGGACGAGGTCAACGAGCTGATCGCGGCAGCCAACGTCTACACGGTCAAGACGCACGGTCCCGACCGCGTCATCGGCTTTTCGCCGATTCCGGCGATGAGCATGGTCAGCTACGCCGCCGGCAGCCGCTACCTCTCGCTGATCGGCGGCGTGTGCATGAGCTTCTATGACTGGTACTGCGACCTGCCGCCCGCCAGCCCGCAGATCTGGGGCGAACAGACCGACGTGCCGGAAAGCGCCGACTGGTACAACAGCACCTACCTCATCGCATGGGGCAGCAACGTGCCGCAGACGCGCACCCCGGACGCGCACTTCTTCACCGAGGTGCGCTACAAGGGGGCGAAGACGGTGGCCGTCACGCCGGACTACTCCGAAGTCGCGAAGCTCGCCGACCTCTGGATGCACCCGAAGCAGGGCACGGACGCGGCCCTGGCCATGGCGATGGGCCACGTGGTGCTGAAGGAGTTCTACTTCAACAAGCGCTCGGCCTACTTCGACGACTACGCGCGCCGCTACACCGACCTCCCGCTGCTGCTGCGGCTGGATGAAACGACGCTCGCCGACGGCAGCAAGGTCATGGCGCCGGGCCGCTACGTGCGCGCCAGCGACTTCGCCGACAAGCTCGGCCAGGACAACAACCCCGAATGGAAGTCGGTCGCCTTCGACGCGAGCGGCAAGGTGGTCGTGCCCAACGGCTCGATCGGCTTCCGCTGGGGCGCGGAAGACCGCGCCGACGCCGGCAAGTGGAATCTCGAGGCGAAGGAAGGCCGCGGCAACGCGGATGTGAAGCTGAAACTCTCGGTGCTCGAGGACGAGCAGAAGCACGAGGTCGTCGAAGTCGCGTTCCCCTACTTCGCCGGCGCCGATACGCCGCACTTCCCGAACAACGCGCAGCAGGGCGAGTTGAACCGCGCGAAAGTTCCTGCCGTGCGGATGCGCATGGCCGACGGCTCCGAGGCGCTGGTCGCCACCGTGTTCGACCTGCAGGCCGCGCAGTACGGCATCGATCGCGGCCTTGGCAGCGGCGCTGCCGACTTCAACGACAACGCGCCGTACACGCCAGCCTGGCAGGAAAGGATCACCGGCGTGCCGCGCGACCAGGTCATCACGGTCGCCCGGCAATTCGCGGACAACGCCGACAAGACCCATGGCAAGTCGATGATCATCATCGGCGCGGCGATGAACCACTGGTACCACGCCGACATGAACTACCGCGGGGTGATCAACCTCCTGATGATGTGCGGCTGCATCGGCCAGAGCGGCGGCGGCTGGGCGCATTACGTAGGGCAGGAGAAGCTGCGTCCGCAGACCGGCTGGACCGCCCTCGCCTTCGCGCTCGACTGGATCCGGCCGCCGCGCCAGCAGAACTCGACCTCGTTCTTCTACGCGCACACGGACCAGTGGCGTTACGAGAAGCTCGGGGTCGAGGAAGTCCTTTCGCCGCTGGCCGACCGCAAGGCCTTCGGCGGCAGCCTGATCGACTACAACGTGCGCGCCGAGCGGATGGGCTGGCTGCCGAGCGCGCCGCAGCTGAAGACCAATCCACTGCGGGTGGTCAAGGACGCACAGGCCGCCGGCATCGACCCGAAGGACTACGTCGTGCGGTCGCTGAAGGACGGCAGCCTGCAGTTGAGCTGCGAGGATCCGGACGCGCCGCAGAACTGGCCACGCAACCTGTTCGTGTGGCGCTCCAACCTCCTGGGCTCGAGCGGCAAGGGCCACGAGTACTTCTGCAAGCACCTGCTCGGGACGGAGAACGGCGTGCAGGGCAAGGACCTCGGCGCCGACGACGCCAAGCCGACGGAGGTCGCATGGCACGAGCAGGCGCCCGAGGGCAAGCTCGACCTGCTCGTGACGCTCGACTTCCGCATGAGCACGACGTGCCTGTACAGCGACATCGTGCTGCCGACGGCGAGCTGGTACGAGAAGAACGACCTGAACACGAGCGACATGCATCCCTTCATCCATCCGCTGTCGGCAGCGGTGGACCCGGTGTGGCAGGCGCGCTCCGACTGGGAGATCTACAAGGGCTTCGCCCGGGCGTTCAGCGAGGTCTGCGTCGGCCACCTCGGCGTCGAGAAGGAGGTGGTGCTGACGCCGCTGATGCACGACACGCCGGCGGAGCTGGCGCAGCCGCTCGACGTCAAGGAATGGAAGAAGGGGCAGTGCGAGCTGGTGCCGGGCAAGACGGCGCCGCAGATCACGGTGGTCGAGCGCGACTACCCGAATGTCTACAAGCGCTTCACCTCCCTCGGCCCGCTGATGGCCAAGGTCGGCAACGGCGGCAAGGGCATCGCCTGGAACACCCAGACCGAGGTGCAGCAGCTCGGCGAACTCAACGGAGTCGACGACGATGGCCGCCCGCGCATCGTCAGCGACGTCGATGCCTGCGAGGTCATCCTGCAGCTCGCTCCCGAGACGAACGGCCACGTGGCCGTGAAGGCCTGGAACGCGCTGTCGAAGATCACCGGGCGCGAGCACGCGCACCTCGCGCTGCACCGCGAGGACGAGAAGATCCGCTACCGCGACGTGCTGGCTCAGCCGCGCAAGATCATCAGCTCGCCGACCTGGTCGGGGCTCGAGAGCGAGAAGGTCTCGTACAACGCCGGTTACACCAACGTGCACGAGCTGATCCCGTGGCGCACGCTCACCGGCCGCCAGCAGTTCTACCAGGACCACCCCTGGATGATCGCGTTCGGCGAGGGTTTCTCCAGCTACCGGCCGCCGATCGACCTCAAGACGACCGCGGGCATCCACAACATCAGGCCCAACGGCAACCCGGAGATCCTGCTCAACTTCATCACGCCGCACCAGAAGTGGGGCATCCACTCCACCTACAGCGACAACCTGATGATGCTGACGCTGAACCGCGGCGGCCCGGTGATCTGGCTGTCGGAGGACGACGCGAGGAAGGCCGGCATCGAGGACAACGACTGGGTCGAGCTCTTCAACATCAACGGCGCGATCGCGGCGCGCGCGGTGGTCAGCCAGCGCGTCAATCCCGGCATGACGATGATGTACCACGCGCAGGAGAAGATCATCAACACGCCGGGCTCCGAGATCACCGGCGTGCGCGGAGGCATCCACAACTCGGTCACCCGCATCGTGACCAAGCCGACGCACATGATCGGCGGCTACGCCCAGCAGAGCTACGGTTTCAACTACTACGGGACCATCGGCACCAACCGCGACGAGTTCGTCGTCGTGCGGAAGATGAAGAAGGTCGACTGGCTGGACACGCCGCGCGACGACCACCTCGCGAAGGCCTACCAGTCGCAGGGCGAGAACCCGTGATCCAACGCCGATCGGAGAGGAACTGAACATGAAAGTACGCGCACAGATCGGCATGGTGCTGAATCTCGACAAGTGCATCGGTTGCCATACCTGCAGCGTCACGTGCAAGAACGTCTGGACCAGCCGGCCGGGCGTCGAGTACGCCTGGTTCAACAACGTCGAGACCAAGCCCGGCATCGGCTATCCGAAGGAGTGGGAGAACCAGGACAAGTGGAACGGCGGCTGGGTCCGCAGGTCCGACGGCTCCATCGTTCCGCGCCAGGGCGGCAAGTGGCAGCTGCTGATGAAGATCTTCGCGAACCCGAACCTGCCGGAGATCGACGACTACTACGAGCCCTTCACGTTCGACTACGACCACCTGCACTCGGCGCCCGAGATGAAGGCCGCGCCGACGGCGCGGCCGCGCTCGCTGATCACCGGACAGCGGATGGAGAAGATCGAGTGGGGCCCGAACTGGGAGGAGATCCTCGGCGGCGAATTCGCCAAGCGCAGCAAGGACCGCAACTTCGACGACATCCAGAAGGACATCTACGGCCAGTTCGAGAACACCTTCATGATGTACCTGCCGCGGCTGTGCGAGCACTGCCTGAACCCGGCCTGCGTCGCGAGCTGCCCGTCCGGCTCCATCTACAAGCGCGAGGAGGATGGCATCGTCCTGATCGACCAGGACAAGTGCCGCGGCTGGCGCATGTGCGTCTCCGGCTGTCCGTACAAGAAGATCTACTACAACTGGAAGAGCGGCAAGGCCGAGAAGTGCATCTTCTGCTACCCGCGCATCGAAGCGGGCCAGCCGACGGTCTGCAGCGAGACCTGCGTCGGGCGCATCCGCTACCTCGGCGTGCTCCTGTACGACGCCGACCGCATCGAGGAGGCCGCGAGCGCGGAGCACGACAGCAACCTGTACTCGGCGCAGCTCGGCATCTTCCTCGACCCGAACGATGCGCGCGTGATCGAGCAGGCGCGCGCCGACGGCATCCCGGAAGCGTGGCTGGCGGCGGCGAAGAACTCGCCCGTCTACAGGATGGCCGTCGACTGGCGGGTCGCGCTGCCCCTGCACCCCGAGTACCGCACCCTGCCGATGGTCTGGTACATCCCGCCGCTGTCGCCCGTGCAGTCGCGCGCGCAGGCGGGCGAGATCGGCATGAACGGCGAACTGCCGGACGTGCGCAGCCTGCGCATCCCGCTGAAGTACCTCGCGAACCTGCTGACGGCCGGCGACGAGGAGCCCGTGGCGCGCGCGCTCGAGCGCATGATCGCCATGCGCGTGTTCATGCGCAGCCGCCATGTCGAGGGCGTCGACAAGCCCGCGGTACTCGAGCGCGTCGGCCTGACGCGCGCCGAGGTCGAGGAGATGTACCGGGTGATGGCGATCGCCAACTACGAGGACCGCTTCGTCATCCCGACCACGCACCGCGAGTACGCCGAGAACGCGTTCAACGTGCGCGGCGGCTGCGGCTTCTCGTTCGGCAACGGCTGCAGCGAAGGCGTGTCGGAGACGAGCCTGTTCGGCAGCGAGAAGAAGCGCACGATCCCGATCAAGGCCACGGTGTAGCCATGACGAGATCCGATTCGGGAACACCGAAGATGGCGCGCACGCTGCGCGCGCTCGCCTGGCTGCTGCGCTACCCGGACGCCGGATTGCGCGCGGCCGCCGCCGAGCTCGGCGCCGCCCTGCGGGACGAAGGGGCGCTTGCAGCGGGCCGCCTGGCCGAGCTCGATGCGCTGGTCCGGCGGCTCGCCTCCGCCCCGGGCCTGCGCCTCGAAGCCGAGTACGTCGAACTGTTCGACCGCGGCCGGCGCACCGCGCTGCACCTGTTCGAGCACGTGCACGGCGACAGCCGCGACCGCGGACCGGCGATGGTCGACCTGATCAAGACCTACGACCGCGCCGGCCTGCAGCTCGTGCCGGACGAACTTCCGGACTACCTGCCGGTGGTGCTGGAGTTCGCCAGCACGCAGCCGCCGGCGCAGGCGCGCGAGTTCCTGCGCGAAAGCGCGCACATCGTGCGGGCGATCTTCAGCGCGCTGCTGGAGCGCCAGAGTCCCTACGCCAGCGTGCTGGCCGCCGTCCTCGACCTGGCCGGCGAGCGCGCGCAGAAGGTCGAGATCGCCGCCGAGCCCGGCATCGACGACAGCTGGGCCGAGCCCGAGGCCTTCGGCGGCTGCACGTCGCAGGGGCAGGCGCGTCCCCACGAAGCGCAGCCCATCCATCTTGTCCGCCCATCGCGAGCGCCCAAGCGCGCGGCCGCCTGAGGAGCATTCCATGAAGAACCTCAACGACTTCTTCTTCAATGTCTACCCGTACATCTGCCTGGCGTTCTTCCTGATGGGCAGCCTCGCCCGCTTCGACCGCGACCAGTACACATGGAAGAGCGACTCCTCGCAGATGCTGCGCGCGCGCCAGCTGCGCTGGGGCAGCAACCTGTTCCACATCGGCATCCTGTTCCTGCTGTTCGGCCACACGGTCGGCCTGCTGACGCCGCACTGGGTCTACGAGCCGTTCATCAGCCCGCCGACCAAGCAGCTGCTTGCGATCGTCTCGGGCGGCATCGCCGGAACGATGTGCTTCATCGGCCTGACCATGCTGCTGCACCGCAGGCTCACCGACCCGCGCATCCGGCTCACCAGCCATCGCACCGATCTCGCCATCCTGATCATCCTGTGGGTGCAGCTGGTGCTGGGTCTGATCACGCTGCCGTTGTCGTACGCGCACCGCGTCGACGCCCATGCGATGCTGATCCTCTCCGGCTACCTGCAGGGCGTCGCGACGTTCCGCCCGGACGCCAACCTGCTGACCGCGATCGACTGGCCCTTCAAGGTCCACATGGTGCTCGGCATGACGATCTTCCTGCTGCTGCCCTTCAGCCGCCTCGTGCACGTCTGGAGCGGACTCGCGTCGATCGCGTACGTATTCAGGCCCTACCAGATCGTGCGGTCGCGCCGGCTGAACGTGCCGGCCGGACAGAACGTCCCCGGCCAGGCTTCCTGATGGGCGCGACCTTTCCGACGGCGCGACCCGTGTCCGACGCCAGCGGGGCGACCATCGACGGAGTTCCGCTCGCCGCCGCGGACGAAGCCCTGAGCGCGCCGCAGCTGCGCAGCCGCGCGAACGTCGAACTGCTGCGGCAGGCGGCGATCCGCGCCGGCCTGCTGGCGGCGGACGACCCGGTTCCGGTCCGCGGCATCGTCAGCGAAGCGGCCGCGAGCGCCATCGAGACGCTGCTCGACCGGGAACTCGTGCAGGCGGAGGCCGACGAGGAGAGCTGCCGGCGCTTCCACGCCGCCAACGCGGCGCGGTTCGCCGTCGGCGAGCGGGCGCGCCTGCGCCACGTCCTGTTCGCCGTCACGGCCGGCGTGGACGTCGACGCGTTGCGCCAGCGTGCGGAAGACTGCCTGCTCGACCTGCGGGCCCGCAGGCATGGCGAAGCGGACCGCTTCATCGAGGCCGCTGCGCAGCTGTCGAACTGCCCGAGCGGACGCGATGGCGGCGAGCTGGGCTGGCTCACCGCCGCCGAGTGCGCGCCGGAGTTCGCCGGCGAGGTGTTCGGCCACCCCGAGGTGGGCGTGCTGCCGAGACTGGTGCGCAGCCGCTTCGGCTTTCACGTGGTCGAAGTGCTGGAGCGCGATGCCGGAACGGTCCCGCCCTACGAGGCGGTCCGGGCGGCGGTGCGCCAGACCCTCGAGCGACAGGCCTACGCGACCGCGTTGCGCCAGTACCTGCAGGTGCTGGCGGCGCAGGCCCGGCTGGAGGGTGTCGACCTCGAAACGGCCGATACACCTCTGGTGCAATAACGAGCCCCGGGGGGGACCGTGAAGTCGATCCCGATCCTTCCGCGGACCGCCTCCGCCGGCATGCTCGAGGGATTGCCGACGTCGCCCGTGCGCGCGGCGCCACGCCACCTGTTGCTGGCCCCGCACCGGCTGGCCTTCTTCGCCGGCACGCTGATGCTGCTGCTGGCGGCGCTCGCATGGGCTGCCCTGCTGCTCGCGCAACTGGCGGGAGCGACGGTCGCGACAGTGATGCCGCCCACGCTGTTGCACGGGGTGCTGTTCGCCGGCGGCTTCATGCCGCTCTTCATGGCTGGCTTCATGTTCACGGCCGGCCCCCGATGGCTCGACATCCCGCCAGCGACCGCGGCGGCCCTGCGCTGGCCGGTGGGACTGCACTGCGCGGGCGTCGCGTTGATCATCGCCGGGGCGCGCGCGAACCACTCCGTGACGGCCTTCGGGGCCCTGCTGCTTGCGATGGCATGGACCGCCGTCGGGGTCGGCTTCGCAGGCCAGATCCGGTCCAGCAGCGTGCGCGACAAGCTGCACGCCAAATGCGTGATGGTCTTCTGGACCATCGGGATCACCTGCGCAACGCTGTTCGCGGCCGGTCTCGCCATCCGCCAGATGTCCGTCGTGGCGGCCGCCGTGTGGCTGATGGTGTTCGGTTTCGTCGCGCCCATCCACGCGACCGTCGCGCACCGCGTCCTGCCGTTCTTCACGTCGAACGCCATCGCACGCGTCGTGCCGTGGAAGCCGAACTGGGCGCTCGGGTTGCTGCTCGCGGCGCTGCTGATGTACGGGATGCTTCAGCTCGCCGGCCGGCTCGATCTGCTGCAGCCGCGCCAGGGCGCCTGGCTGACGCTCCTGACGGTCGGTCCGGCGGCCGCTGCAATGGCCGCGCTGGCGGTGCGCTGGGGCCTGCTGCAGAGCCTGCGCGGTCCTTCGCTGCGACTGCTGGCGATGCTGCACCTGGGTTTCGTCTGGTCGGCGATCGCCTTGCTGCTCGCGGCCGCGGACGCCGCCCTGGTCCTGCTCGACGGCGATGCGGCGGTCCGCCTGGGGCTTGCGCCCATGCATGCCCTCACGATGGGCTTCCTGGGCGGCCTGCTGTTCGCGATGGCAACGCGCGTGACCTGCGGCCATGGCGGCATCCCGGTGGCGGCCGATCGCTACGTCTGGACGCTGTTCTGGATCCTGCAGGTTGCCGTGCTGCTCCGGCTCGCGGCGTCCGTCTGGCCGCCGCATGCGGCGCCGCTGTCCGCCGCCGCTGCGCTCACCTGGTGCGCCGTGTGGATCCTCTGGGCGTCGCGCCATCTTCCGGTGTTGCTTCGTCCGCGGCGCGACGGGCGCCCCGGCTGACCTTCGATTCGTTCCCGCCTGGGTTCGCCCCGTTGTACGCCGCCCTGAAGCTCGTTCACGTCGGCGCCGTCGTCCTGTCCGGCGTCGGTTTCGTCATCCGGTACGGGTTGGCGGCCGGGGGTGCCCTGCCGGCCGGCGCGCTGGTCCGCGCCGCCCCGCACGTCGTCGACACGGTGCTGCTCGGCAGCGCGCTGGCGCTCGCCTGGGTCGGCGGCTTCAACCCGCTCCGTGTTCCTTGGCTTGAAGCAAAACTGGTCGGGCTCGCGCTCTATATCTTGCTCGGGACCGTTGCCCTGAAGCGCGGTCGAACCCCGCGCATACGGGCGGGGGCGTTCGCGGCCGCGCTGGTCGCCTATGGATACATCGTGACGGTGGCGCTGACGAAGAGTCCGCTCGGGCCCCTGGCTGGAGGACTGCAATGACAGGCACGATCGATTTCCGCACGCCGGGTGCCGGCTTCGATGAGCCGATCGAGATGTGGCGGGCCTGCCACGAGCGGGTGCAGCGCTTCGCCGCGCTGCTGTCCCGGCTCGCCGTGCACCTGCGCAACCAGGGCGCGGACGAGGATGCCCGGGTGACGGCCACATCGATCCGGCGCTACTTCAACGAAGCCGCTCCGCGACATCACGAGGACGAGGAAGTCGACATGTTCCCGCGACTGCGGGAACGCCTGCACGCCGACCGCGACAAGACGGTGCTGGACGTGCTCGGCCAGGTCGAGGCCGACCACCTCGAGATGGCCAGGCTGTGGCGCAAGCTCGATGCGGCGCTGGCCGAAATCTCGAGCGGTCGCGCAGTGGCACTCGAGCAGCCGCTGATCGACCGCTTCGCGACCATGTACCGGCATCACATCGACGCCGAGGAACGGGTCCTCCTGCCGGCGATGAAGAAGGCCTTCGGCAAGGGCGACTGGCAGGCGGTGGGGCGCGCCATGGCCGAGCGACGCGGCCTCGAGTGGGAAGAACTCGCCAAGCCGCTGTCGCCAAAGGGTCGCAGCCCGACCTAGGCGCCGAGTCGATCGCGGCGCCGGCCGCGACCGACCGCGACGGACCTCAGCGCCGCCGCTTCGCTCCACCGAGCAGTGAACCGAGCACCCCGCGCGCAAGTTCTCGCGCCAGCGACGAGCCGACCGACCGTGCAGCGCTCTTCGCCATCGCATCGACCACGCCTTCGCGCCGACCGCCGCGCGGCCCGGTCGAGCCGAACAGGATGTCGCCCAGCCCGCCCATGATGCCGCCGCCGGACTCCGCCGGCGCCGCCGCGCCGCCGCCCTTCGCGACACCGCCGCCCGCCGGGGCGGTGCCACCGCCCGCGCGCTGCTTCAGCATCTCGAACGCCGACTCGCGATCGACCGTCTTCTCGTAGACGCCGGCCACGGCCGAGCCTGCGATCAGCCGCCTGCGGTCGTCGGGGGTGATGGGCCCGAGCTGCGATCCCGGCGCCAGGATCCACGCGCGTTCCGTGATGCCCGGCGTGCCCTTCGCGTCGAGGAAGGAGACGAGCGCCTCGCCGACGCCGAGTTCGAGGATCGCCTTCTGGACATCGATCTTCGGGTTGGCGCGCATCGTCTCGGCCGCCGCCTTCACCGCCTTCTGGTCGCGCGGCGTGAAGGCGCGCAGCGCGTGCTGCACGCGGTTGCCCAGCTGTCCGAGCACCTTGTCCGGGATGTCGAGCGGGTTCTGGGTGACGAAGTACACCCCCACGCCCTTCGACCGGATCAGCCGCACCACCTGCTCGACCTTCTCGACCAGCGCCGCCGGCGCGTCGTTGAACAGCAGGTGCGCCTCGTCGAAGAAGAACACCAGCCTGGGCTTGTCGCGGTCGCCGACCTCGGGCAGGTTCTCGAACAGTTCCGACAGCAGCCACAGCAGGAAGCTCGCATACAGGCGAGGGTTACTCATCAGCCTGTCGGCGGCGAGGATGTTGACGACGCCCTGGCCGTCCTTCGTCTGCATCAGGTCGTCGATGTTGAGCATCGGCTCGCCGAAGAACCGATCGCCGCCCTGCTCCTCGATCTGCAGCAGGCCGCGCTGGATCGCGCCGATCGACGCCGTCGAGACGTTCCCGTACTGGGTCTTGAACTGCGCGGCGTTGTCGCCGACGAACTGCAGCGCCGCACGCAGGTCCTTGAGGTCGAGCAGCAGCAGACCGTTGTCGTCCGCCACCTTGAAGATCAGCGCGAGCACGCCTTCCTGCGTCTCGTTCAGGTTCAGCAGGCGCGCAAGCAGCAGCGGGCCCATGTCGGACACCGTCGCGCGCACCGGATGCCCCTGCTCCCCCCAGACGTCCCACAGCGTCGCCGGGCAGGCGCCCCACTGCGGTTCCGGCAGGTCGTGCTCGGCGAAGCGTGCCTTCATCTTGTCGGTGAGCTGGCCCGGCTTCGCGATGCCCGTCAGGTCGCCCTTCACGTCGGCCATGAACACGGGCACGCCGATCCGCGAGAAGCCCTCGGCCAGCTTCTGCAGGGAGACCGTCTTGCCGGTGCCGGTCGCGCCGGTGATGCAACCGTGCCGGTTCGCGAGCGCGGGAAGGAGCGCCAGTTCGGTGACTCCGGACTTGGCGATGATCAGGGGTTCGGCCATGGATTGCTCGCGTGGTTGTGGGCGTGAACGAGGGCGGCAGCAGTGCCGAATGATAGACTCGCGACCCTTCCGGAAACACATTCCCCCGTCGGAGCCGCATCATGGCCGGCCACTCCAAGTGGGCCAATATCCAGCATCGCAAGAACCGCCAGGACGCCAAGCGCGGTTCGCTGTGGACCAAGATCATCCGTGAAGTGACGGTCGCCGCCCGCGACGGCGGACCCGACCCGGACATGAACCCGCGGCTGAGGCTCGCGCTCGACAAGGCGCGGCTCGGCAACGTGCCCAAGGACAAGCTCACCAACGCAATCCAGCGCGGCGCCGGCAAGCTCGAAGGCGCGAGCTACGAGGAGATCCGCTACGAGGGCTATGGCATCGGCGGTGCGGCCGTGATGATCGACTGCATGACCGACAACCGCACCCGTACCGTGGCCGAAGTGCGCCACGCGCTGACCAAGCACGGCGGCAACCTGGGCACCGATGGCTCGGTCGCGTTCAATTTCAAGCACTGCGGCCAGTTCCTGTTCGCGCCGGGCGCCTCCGAGGACAAGGTGATGGAAGCGGCGCTCGAGGCGGGCGCCGAGGACGTCGTCGCGAACGAGGACGGCACGGTGGAAGTCATCTGCGCGCCAGCCGACTTCGAGGCAGTGCGCGCGGGCCTCGAACAGGCCGGCCTCAAGCCCGAGGTGGCCGAGGTCACGATGAAGGCGCTGAGCGAGACCGTGCTCACGGGCGACGACGCCGACCGGATGCAGAAACTGCTGGACGCCCTCGACGACCTCGACGACGTCCAGCAGGTCTACACCACCGCGGCCATCGAGGAACAGGCCGGCGGATGAAGGTTCTCGTGATCGGCGGCGGCGGACGGGAGCACGCGCTGGCGTGGCAGCTGGCGCGTTCGCCGCGCGTGCAGATGGTCTACGTCGCGCCGGGCAACGGCGGAACGGCGCGCAGCAAGCGCATGCGCAACGTGCCCTATGCGAGCAACGAGGCGCTGGCCGGGTTCGCCCGCAGCGAGGGAGTCGCCTTCACCGTCGTCGGTCCCGAGGCGCCGCTCGCCTCCGGCGTGGTCGATGTGTTCCGCGCGGCCGGGCTGCGCATCTTCGGCCCGACGCGGTCCGCCGCGCAGCTCGAAAGCTCGAAGGACTATGCAAAGTCCTTCATGCAGCGCCACGGCATTCCGACGGCGGGGTACCGCACCTTCACGGACGCCACCGCCGCGCGCGCCTACGTAGCCGAACGGGGCGCGCCCATCGTGATCAAGGCCGACGGCCTGGCGGCCGGCAAGGGCGTGGTGGTTGCGCAGACTGCCGGGGAAGCAAACGCGGCGATCGACGCGATGCTGCTCGACAACCGGCTCGGCTCGAGCGGCGCGCGCGTGGTCATCGAGGATTTCCTCGATGGCGAGGAAGCGAGCTTCATCGTGATGAGCGACGGCCGCCACGCCCTGGCGCTGGCGACCAGCCAGGACCACAAGCGCCTGCTCGACGGCGACCAGGGACCGAACACCGGCGGCATGGGCGCCTACTCCCCGGCGCCGGTCGTGACTCCCACGCTCCACGCCAAGGTGATGCGGGAAATCATCATGCCGACGATCCAGGGCATGGCCGCCGATGGCATCCCCTACTCGGGCTTCCTCTATGCGGGCCTGATGATCGGCAAGGACGGCGAGCCGCGCACCCTCGAGTTCAACTGCCGCCTTGGCGACCCGGAAACCCAGCCGATCATGATGCGACTGAAGAGCGACCTTGCGCAGCTCATCGAGGCGGCGATCGACGCGCGGCTGGACCGCGCCGAGGCGCAGTGGGACCGGCGCACTGCGCTCGGCGTCGTCGTGGCGGCGCATGGCTATCCCGACGCGCCGCGCCGGGGTGACCTCATCACGCGCCTGCCGGCCGACACCGACGACTGCGTCACCTTCCATGCCGGCACTGCGCTCGACGACGCCCGGTTGACTGTGACCGGAGGCCGGGTGCTGTGCGTCACCGCGCTGGGCGACTCCGTGCGTGCCGCACAGAAGCTCGCGTACCACGCGGTCGAACAGGTGGAGTTCTCCGGCGCCCAGTTCCGCCGCGACATCGGTTACCGCGCGCTCAGGAAGCACGACTGAGCCAAGGCCGGGCGCGGACCCGGCCGCGGTTGGCCGCCGCCCAGGCGAAACGGACAGCGGCATGGAGCACAATGCGGCCCTTTGCCGGCCGGTTGGGGAGACATGGACGCCAGATTCACCGTCGAGCAGCACATCGCCCTGAAGCGCGTGTCGGCGGTCGCGCCCGCGCCGGACGGCAGCTGGCTCGCCGTGAGCGTCCAGCGCCTGGACCGCGAGGGCGTCAAATTCGCGTCCGACCTGTGGAAGGTGCCGACTGACGGCGGTCCGCCTGTCCAGCTGACGCGGGGCGACAGCAAGGACAGCGCGCCGGCCTTTCGCCGCGACGGCGCGCTCGGTTTCCTTTCCAACCGCCAGCCGAACGAGGTGAAACCCGACGAGGACGCCGACAAGCGCATGCAGGTGTGGCTGCTGCCCGCCGGAGGCGGCGAACCGCAACAGCTCACCGACGAGCCGCTCGGTGTGGAAGCGTTCCGCTTCGCCCGCGATGCCGACCGCCTCGTTCTGCTTGCTCCCGTCCTGCACGACGTGGAGGCCGGCAAGCAACGCGAAGTGGAAGCCGAGCGACGCAAGAAGGGCACGAGCGCCCGCAGGTACACGCGCCAGCCGGTGCGCCACTGGGACCACTGGCTGCACGAGAGCGCGGACCGGCCTGACACGCACGTGATCGCCTACGCGTCCGACGGTACGGCGCGCCGCGACCTGACGCCGCAGGCGCGCCGCGAACTGTCGATCGAGCCCGCATTCGACGTGGCGCGCGACGGCAGGCAGGTCGCCGTCACCTGGCAGACCCCGGGCGCGGACCGCGAGCTGGATACGTCGATCCTGCTGATCGACGTCGACTCCGGCGCAAGCCGCCTGCTCGGAGCCGAACCCGTCACGAACACAGAGGCGCCGCTGTTCGCGCCGGATGGCGCCTCCATCGCCGTCATCCGCAGCGCCCGCTCGGCCGCGCAGGTGATGCGGCCCACGCTGTCGCTGATCGATACGGCAAGCGGGGCCGTCCGGCCGCTCGCCACCGAGTTCGACGCCTGGCCGCTCATCGGCGACTGGAGCGCGGACGGACAGCAGCTCTACATCACGGCCGACCTCGCCGGGCACGTCCCCGTGTTTTCGGTCCAGGTCGCGTCAGGCCGGGTCGAACGGATCACCGCGAAGCGCAGCGCGGGCGCTCATTCCGACCTGCACACGCTCGCCGACGGACGCGTCGCCGGCGTGCGCTCGACGTTCCTCGCGCCGCCGGAGGCGTTCGTCGTGCAGCCGCATCCGGAGTCACCGCCGCAGACCCTGGCCCGCCTGTCCGGCCTCGCCCTGCCCGACTGGGTCGAAGTCGAGAGCCACACGGCCAGGTCGACCGACGGCGCCGAGGTGCAGTACTTCGTCACCAGACCGAAGACGGAGGGGCCGCACCCGGTGCTGCTGTGGATCCATGGCGGACCGATCGGCATGACAGCCGACGCCTGGCACTGGCGCTGGAATCCGCTGCTCGCCGTGGCTCAGGGTTACACCGTCGTGCAGCCGAACCCGCGCGGCTCGACCGGCTTCGGCCAGCCGTTCGTGCAGGGCATCTGGGGCAATGTGTGGGGCGACCAGTGCTACCAGGACCTGATGGCCGTGGCGGATGCCATCGAGCGCAGGCCTGACGTGGACCGCACCCGCATCATGGCCATGGGCGGCAGCTTCGGCGGCTACATGACCAACTGGATCGGCACGCAGACGCAGCGCTTCCGCTGCCTGATCACGCACGCCTGCGTTGCAACGATGGCGCAGTTCACCGGCACGACCGATCACCCGGCGTGGTGGTACCTGGAGATGGGTGGCGAGGATCCCTACGCCGATCCGGTGAAGTTCGACCGCTACGCGCCGATCCGCCACGTCAAGCAGTGGAAGACGCCGGCGCTCATCATCCACGGCGAGCAGGACTACCGCTGCCCGATCAACGAGGGCCTGAACCTGTTCGAGGCGCTTCAGTACCACGGCGTGCCCTCGGAACTGCTGATCTTCCCGGACGAGAACCACTGGATTCTCAAGCCGCGCAACGTCGTCGCCTGGTACGAGGCGGTCCTCGAGTTCCTCGGACGCCACATGAAATGAAGGAGTTCGTCGACGGCCAGGCCGTGCGCGAGTATCTCGTCGGCCTGCAACAGCGCATCGTCTCGACCTTCGAGAATCTCGACGGCCTGCAGTTTCGCGCGGACCACTGGGAGAAGCCGGCCGACGCTCCGCTCGGGGGCGGCGGGCTCACGCGCATCATCGAGGACGGCAACCTGCTGGAGCGCGGAGGTGTCGGCTTCTCGCACGTGGTCGGCAGGAAACTGCCTCCTTCGGCCTCGGCCCATCGGCCCGAACTCGCCGGGCGCGGCTTCGAGGCCATGGGCGTCTCGCTCGTGTTCCACCCGCGCAACCCGCACGTGCCCACCGTGCACATGAACGTGCGCATGTTCCTCGCGCGCGCCGAAGGCGAGGACGACGTCTTCTGGTTCGGCGGCGGCATGGACCTCACGCCGTACTACGCGACGGCCGAGGATGCGCGTCACTTCCACGCGACCTGCCGCAACGCCCTGGCGCCGTTCGGCGAGGACAAGCACCCGCGGTTCAAGAAGTGGTGCGACGAGTATTTCTTCCTCAAGCACCGGAACGAGCCGCGCGGCATCGGCGGCGTGTTCTTCGACGATTTCAGCGAGCTCGGGTTCGAGCGGAGCTTCGCGATGATGCGCGCCGTCGGCGATGCCTTCCTCGATGCCTACGTCCCCATCGTGGAGCGGCGCCGGCACGCTTCGTACGGGGAGCGCGAGCGGACGTTCCAGGCGGTACGGCGCGGCCGCTACGTGGAGTTCAACCTCGTGTACGACCGCGGCACGCTGTTCGGCCTGCAGTCGGGCGGACGCACCGAATCGATCCTGATGTCGCTGCCGCCGGTGGTGAACTGGAAATACGACTGGCACCCCGAGCCGGGATCGCCCGAGGCGAAGCTGTACACCGACTTCCTGCCGCCGCGCGACTGGACGTGAGATGCGGGTGATCGGCCTGCTCGGGGGCAGCTTCGATCCGGTCCACGCGGGGCACCTCCAACTGGCGCGCGATGCGCTCGCCCACCTCCCGCTGTCGGAAGTCCGCTTCATGCCGGCCGCGCGGCCATGGCAGAAGGGCGAGCTCACGGCAGCAGCGCACCGCGCGCACATGATCGAACTGGCGATCGCCGGCGAACCCGGATGCGTGCTGGACATGCACGAGATCGAGCGGGGCGGCACCACGTACACGATCGACACGCTGCGGGCTCTGCGCTCCGGTCCGGACCGCGATGCCGCTCTCGCACTGATCATGGGCTCGGACCAGTTCGCGCGGTTCGACACGTGGCGCGACTGGCGCGGCATCCTCGAACTGGCGCACCTTGCGGTCGCGCGGCGCGCCGGCGCACCGGCCGTCCTCAGCCCGACCCTGGCCGAAGCCAACGAACGGCACCGCTGCGCGCCGCAGGACCTGGCACGTCGCCCGGCCGGCGGCATCGCCGAATTCCCGATGACGCCGGTGGAAGCGTCCGCCACCGAAGCGCGGAGGCTGGTGCGCGACGCCTCGGCCGAGGCCGCGAGCCGGCTGGCCCGATTCGTGCCATCGGCCGTGCTCGACTATATTCGTGCGCATCGCCTGTACGCCTGACCCAATGGACCTGCGCAAACTGCAACGAGTGATCGTCGACGCCCTGGAGGATGTCAAGGGCCAGGACATCAAGGTATTCAACACCACGCACCTGTCCGACATGTTCGAGCGTGTGATCGTCGCCAGCGGGACGTCGAACCGCCAGACGCGTGCGCTCGCCTCCTCGGTCGTGGAAAAGGTCAAGGCGGCGGGGGGCGACATCGTCAGCGTGGAGGGGGAGGACAGCGGCGAGTGGGTGCTCGTCGACTGCGGAGAGGCCGTCGTGCACGTCCTGCAACCGGCCTTCCGCGCCTACTACAACCTGGAGGAGATCTGGGGCGGGAAACCGGTGCGCATGAAATCGAGCGTGCCGGCGCCGACGGCGGCGAAGTCGCCGCGCAAGAACGCGGTCCGGCGCCGTGCCGCCTAGCGCGCGTTCCACCCGCTGCGTGGGGCCCGACTTGAACGCGCGCGCGCTAGCCCGTCAGTCGTATCCCGCCGCGCGGTCCCGCGGATGAAAATCACCATCGTCGCCGTCGGCCAGCGCCAGCCGGCCTGGGCGCAGTCGGCGGTGGACGACTACCTGGGCCGTTTTCCGGCCGACTTCAAGGTGGAGATCAAGGAAGTGAAGGCGGAGGCGCGCAGTGGCAAGGGCAACGAACCGGTGCAGCGGCTGCTGGCGGCGGAAGCGGCGCGCATTCGCGCCGCGTCGCCGGCGGACGGCCTCGTCGTCGCACTGGACGAGCGCGGTGCCGACTGGACCACGCGGCAGCTCGCCACGACGCTCGGTCGTTGGCGCGACGACGGCGCCCACCCGGTCTTCGTCATCGGCGGGCCGGACGGGCTCGATGCCGGCATCAAGCAGGGCGCCCGCGCGCAGGTACGCCTGTCGAGCATGACCCTGCCGCATGCCCTCGCGCGCGTGCTGCTTGCGGAACAGATCTACCGGGCCTGGTCAATGCTGGCCCATCACCCCTACCATCGCGCCTGATGCCCTCCTCGATCTATCTTGCCTCCCGCAGCCCGCGCCGCCGCGACCTGCTGAAGCAGCTCGGCGTCAAGTTCGATCCGCTGCTGCTGCGGCTGTCGGGCCCGCGCGGCGCCGACGTCGACGAAACGCAGCACGCGGGCGAGTCGCCGGCCGACTACGTCGAACGCACGGCGCGCGAGAAGGCGGCGTTCGGACTGCAGGTGCTCGGCATGCGCACGATGCTGCAAAGGCCGGTGCTCGCCGCCGACACGGTCGTGATCGTCGACGGCGATGTGCTGGGCAAGCCGGCCGACCGCGAGCAGGCGGCGGCGTTCCTGCGTCGGCTCTCCGGCCGCGTGCACGAGGTTCGCACCGCCGTGGCGCTCGCGATGGAGGGTCCGCTCATGTGCGAGACCTCGGTCTCTCTCGTCAGCTTCCGCGAACTGGCCGAGGACGAGATCCTGCGCTACTGCGCCACGCCCGAACCCTATGACAAGGCCGGCGGCTACGGCATCCAGGGCCTCGCGGCCCTGTTCATCGAGCGCATCGAGGGCAGCTACACCGGCGTGATGGGACTGCCGCTGTTCGAGACCGGCCGCATGCTGACGCAGGCGGGGATCAAGATCCTGTAACGCCCCGCGGCATGCGAACGGCGTTGCCGATCGAACGTGCGGCGCGCCGCGCCGCGTACACTTTGCGCGAATGGAAGACATCCTCATCAACATCACGCCGCAGGAGACGCGGGTGGCGGTGCTGCTGGCGGGCGTCGTGCAGGAGCTGCACGTCGAGCGCAGCACGACGCGCGGACTGGTCGGCAACATCTACCTCGGCCGGGTGGCGCGCGTGCTGCCCGGCATGCAGTCCGCCTTCATCGACATCGGGCTGGAACGCGCCGCTTTCCTGCACGTCGCGGACATCTGGGAGTTTCGCCAGTTCACGCAGGAGAAGCCGCCTCCGATCGAACGCCTGATCCACGAGGGCGACACCGTGCTCGTGCAGGTCGTGAAGGATCCGATCGGCACCAAGGGCGCGCGCCTTTCGACCCAGGTAAGCCTGGCGGGCCGCATGCTCGTCTACCTGCCGCAGGACCCGCACATCGGGATCTCGCAGCGGATCGAGGACGAGTCGGAGCGCGCTCAGCTGCGCGAGATGCTGCAGCGGCTGGTGCCTGCCGGGGAAAAGGGCGGATACATCATCCGCACCAGCGCCGAGGATGCGACCGAGCAGGATCTGGGCAACGACCTGCAGTATCTCGGCGCGCTGTGGGGACGGATCGTCGAACGCCGCGCGACGAGCACATCGCCCGCGCTGCTCTACCAGGAACTGTCCCTCGCGCAGCGGATCCTGCGCGACGTCGCCACCGAGGAGACCACGACCATCCAGGTCGACTCGCGCGAGAACTTCCAGAAACTGCAGCTGTTCGCCCGGCAGTTCGTGCCGCGCGTCGAGCCCAAGCTGGTCCACTACACGGGCGAGCGGCCGCTGTTCGACCTGTATTCGATCGACGCCGAGATCGAGAAGGCGCTCGGGCGCCGCGTCGAGCTGAAGTCGGGCGGCTACCTGATCATCGACCAGACCGAGGCGATGACCACGGTCGACGTGAACACGGGCGGCTACGTCGGCACACGCAACTTCGACGACACGATCTTCAAGACCAACCTCGAGGCCGCGCAGGCGATCGCGCGGCAGCTGCGCCTGCGCAACCTCGGCGGCATCATCATCGTGGACTTCATCGACATGATGAACGGGGAGCATCAGGAAGCCGTTCTGTCCGAATTCAAGAAGGCGCTGTCACGGGACCGCACGCGCATGACGGTCAGCGGCTTCACGCAGCTCGGCCTGGTCGAGATGACCCGCAAGCGCACCCGCGAATCGCTCGCGCACATCCTGTGCGAACCGTGCCCGATGTGCCAGGGCCGCGGCGAGGTGAAGACCGCGCGGACCGTCTGCTACGAAATCCTGCGCGAACTGCTCAGGGAGTCGCGGCTGTTCGACGAGACCCGCGAATTCCGCATCCTCGCCGCGCAGAAGGTCATCGACCTCTTCCTGGAGGAGGAATCGCAGTCGCTGGCGATGCTGTCGGACTTCATCGCCAAGCCGGTCTCGATGCAGGTCGAGACGCTCTACAGCCAGGAGCAGTACGACATCGTCCTGATGTAGGGCGTCAGCGCGGGCCTCCCAGCATCTGCACGGCCGCGTCGACCACGCGGCCGGCCGGGAGCTGGTCGAGGCAATCGGAATGACTGCCGCGATGCCGTTCGCAGCCCTCGAGCTGGCATGGCACGCACGCGAGGTCCGGGTTCTGCAGCAGCAGCACGTTGCCGCGGCGCTGCTGCGACTCCACGCGCCGATAGGCGGCACCGTCGCGCGCCGGCCACGGCCCCCAGATCGCCGGGTCGGTCGGCCCATAGAGCGTCACGGTCGGCGTTCCGCAGGCCGCGGCAAGGTGCGTGGTCGCCGTGTCCGGGCCCACGTAGAGCGATGCATGTCGAAGAAGATCGGCCGTCTGCGCGAGCGACAGGCGGCCGTCGAACCGCGCGTACCGGGTGGCCTCCACGCTTTGCAGCAGCGCATCCAGGTACTCGCGCTCGCCGGCGCCGGGTCCGCCGGTGACCACCACTCGCAGTTGCTGCGACCACAGGGCGCCGATCAGCGTGCGCCAGCCCTCGGCCGTCCATTGCTTGTAGCGCCAGCGCGGCGATGGATGCAGCACCGCGAAGGGCTGTCCCGCCGGATCGAAACCGAGGGCAGCGCCCACTTCACGTGTGCCCCACCCGGCCGTCGGCGCGATCACCGAGGGGATCGTGTCGATCCCGAGCAGTTCGGCCACCCGCATGTTCTCCAGCACGCGCGCGCCGTTCGGGTCGACCATCGCGTGACGATCGAGCAATGCGCGCTTCCACCACGACTTGCCGGCTTCCCTCGACACCAGACCGACGCGGCGCCTTCCCGCGGCCCAGCAGAAGAGGAAAGGTCGCGTCCCGGTCTGCCCCATCAACGCCAGGTCGTACTTCTTCCACAGCGCGACCACCCGCCGCAGGGTGTCCGACTTGTTCTCCCGCTCCGGCACCGCGATCACGCGCGCAACATCGCGGTTGCCTTCGAACACGCCTTCCGTCCCGGCGAACACCAGCACGTCGACGGCGCACTCCGGGTAGCGCTGCTTCAGCGCGTGCACCAGCGGCGTCGACAGCAGGGCGTCGCCAAGGTAACGCAATGTGACGACCAGCGCACTGCGCGGCGGTTCAATTTGCCTCATGAAGACACCACTTCGTCGTCGATGTCGAGCACCACGCGGCAAACGTCATGCTGGCGGCGGCCTGCGGCCGTCGTCGAGGCCCGTCACGGGGCGCGCCAGCATCGCACCGAGGAAGAACGCGAGCAGATGGCCCTCGGAAAACGTCTTGAAGTGCGAACTCAGCAGGGAAGTTGCGCACCACGCCAGCAGCATGCCGACCGCAACGACCCGCGCCCGGGTGCCGTCGCCGCGGTCCGCCAGTGCGGCCAGCAGGAACGCGAGGAAGGCGGCAAGGCCGAAGATGCCCTGCTCGGCGAGCAAGAACAGGTACTGATTGTGCGGATCCACCGTCGGCAACACCCGCCAGTCCGTGTACTTGCCCTTCACATGCGCGGCATAGGCCGCACCGAACCCCCCGGTGCCGGTTCCCAGCCAGGGCTGCTCGCGCACGATCTCGAGCGTGTTCTCGTAAAGCACGGCGCGAATGCCCAGTGATGTCGGCTCCGCGAGCGTCGCGGCGTTCTGCCATTCGTTCATCGCCGAGGCGAGCCGATCGCGCGTCAGAGGCGACAGCGCCATGGCGCCCGCCAGCAGGGCGGCGAGGACGGCGGCCGCGATCGCGCTGCGCCGGTCGCGAAGGTTCAGCGCCGCCAGCACGACCAGCATGACCGCCAGCGCCAGGAATCCGCTGCGGCCGGGCGTGACGAAAGCCATGTTCAGCACGAACAGCGCCGCGAAGCCTCCGCCGAGCCAGCGCCAGCGGCGTGACAGTCCCGGATCGGTCACCAGCCAGAGCGCGAGAAAGGCGGATGCCCCGAAGAACATCGACTGGGCACTGTGGTTGCGCAGCATCGAGCCTGCCAGGTCCCCGACCGTTGTCGGCAGCCGCCCGGTGACGGCAACGATGCCGAACGAGACCAGCACCGCCACGCCACACGTGGCGACATAGGCGATGACGAAGCGACGCTTCCACGCAAGCGGCCCGAACAGCGCCAGCGCGATCGGAATCATCCACGGCTTGCGCCAGGACCAGAACGAATTGGCACGCTCGACCCAGGGGACGTCGGCCCACAGCATCGCGATGGCGATGACGCCAACCAGCACGAGCGTGGCCAGGCCAAGCGGCTGGCTGCACGCCTGCCGCAAGCGCGGCAGCGCCTGCCCGCTCGCCAGCAGACCAATCAGCATCAGTGCCATCGCCGCGTTCGCCAGGGGAGGCGAAATCATCACGGCGCACGCCGCGACGATCGTCGACCAGCGCGCGAGGTCGATCCAGCGCGAGCTTGGCACGCTGTGCTCGGCGTCCTGGAACACAGGGCTCACGGTGTCTCGCTCGGTTGGTCCATCCTAGCGCCAGAGTTGGTAGATGTATCTGCGGCGCAGGCGCTCGAGCCGATAGCGCAGGCCCTGCAGCCAGTTGGGCAACGCCGGTTCGAGGGACGTTTCAAACAGGCCCAGCTTGCTCCCCTGCTCGACGACCGGATGCTCGAGCCAGAGAAACTGGATGCCGGCAGCGCGGTCGATGGACTCGAACACGACGTCGATCGGCTTCGTCATCGGCTGCCTTTCGATATGCGCCAGTCGCAGGGCGGCTTCCTGTGCGCCGATCACGTAGGAGTCCGTGAAGCGGCCTTTGCTCGCCGGGTAGATCCTGCGCCCGGGCACGCGCTGGCTGGTCGGAGTATAGAAATTGCCCCCAGCCCCGATATAGATGACAAAGGGGTGCGGCTGGGCGCTGGTCTCCTCGAGCGCCGCCCTGACGCCGGCGGGGAAGTCATCCGCGAGCACGACGTCGTCTTCCAGCACCAGGCAACGCTGCCAGCCCCGTTCGACGATCATCCCGAGGGCCGCGATGTGCTTCAGGGCGCACGACTTCTGGCCGCGATTCAGTTCCCCGCCCGCAAACCATCTCCGGTCCAGCTCGTCAGTGATCTCGCTCGCGTCGAAGTCGTGGATGAACTGGCCGCGCAGGCCAAAGCGGCCCAGTTGCGCCTCGACATGGAGCCGCCTTTCGACGAAGCTCCTGACGTTGATGATCAGGATCGCGTCCAGGCCGAGCGCATGCATCGCCTCGCCCGCCGTCCGCGCCGATCCGGATGTCGCGCTCACTTGCGCGGAACGCGACCGAGCAGGTAGAACTCGTCGTTCGGCCGCATGCTGATCATGTTCGCCATCCGGTTCGACAGTGCGAAGAATGCCGCGATGGCACCGATGTCCCAGATGTCCTCGTCACTGAAGCCGTGCGCACGCAGCGGCTCGAAGTCCGCCGGTTCGATCGACCCCGAATCGGATGCCACCTTGAGCGCGAACGCCAGCATCGCCCGCTGCCGCGGCGTGATGTCGGCCTTGCGGTAGTTCACGGCGACCTGGTCGGCGATCAGGGGATTCTTCTCGTAGATTCGCAGTATGGCGCCGTGCGCAACGACGCAGTACACGCAATCGTTGGCGCCACTGGTGGCGACCACGATCATCTCCCGCTCGCCCTTGGTCAGCCCCGAATCGCGCAGCATCAGCGCGTCGTGATACGCAAAGAAGGCGCGGAACTCCTCCGGCCGGTGAGCCAGGGTCAGGAACACGTTCGGAACGAAGCCGGACTTGTCCTGCACCGCCCGGATGCGGTCGCGGATGTCCTCCGGCAGTTCCGCCAGATCGGGCACGGGCCAGCGACTGATCGGTCGTACAGGCGTCGTCATCTTGCCACCTCCCTCGTGTTTTCGACTGATGCGAACTGGATTCCATGCAGCCGGGCATAGAGCCCGTCGCGTGCGATCAGTTCGGCGTGGGAACCGATCTCGACGACGCGCCCGCGCTCGAGCACCACGATGCGGTGCGCCCGCTCGATCGTCGACAGCCGATGCGCGACGACGAATGTCGTGCGCCCCCGCATCAGCTGCTCGAGCGAAGCCTGGATGTAGCGCTCGGACTCCGAGTCCAGCGCGGAAGTCGCCTCGTCGAGGAGCAGGATCGGCGCGTCCTTCAGGATCGCGCGCGCGATCGACAGCCGCTGGCGCTGGCCGCCCGAAAGCTTGACGGCGTTCTCCCCGATGCGGGTATCGAAGCCCTGCGGCAGCGCCTCGATGAACGGCAGCAGGTAGGCGGCCTCGGCGGCGGCGCGGGTCCGCTCCATCGACGCCCCGCGCTGCGCGCCATAGGCGATATTGGCCGCCACGGTGTCGTCGAACAGGACGACGTCCTGCGACACGAGGGCCAGCTGCCGTCGCACGCTCGCGAGCGTCAGTTCGGAAACCGGCACGCCGTCGAACAGGATCTCCCCGGCAGTCGGCCGCAGGAAGCGCGGCAGCAGGTTGATGACCGTGGTCTTGCCGGCGCCCGACGGGCCGACCAGCGCGATCATCTCCCCGGGCTGAACCTCGAGCGAGAAGTCATGCAGCGCGTCGGTGGATGCCTCGGGATAGCGGAAGGAAGCACGTCGGAACTCGACTCGCCCGCTGACACGCGCAATGTCCCGGGTGCCCGTCTCGGCCTCGGGCGGCAGGTCGATCATGCGGAACACGCTCTCGGCGCCGGCCGCCATGCGCGCCAGTGGCCCGTTCAGCGCCGCGAGGTGGCGCAGTGCGGGCAGCAGCATCAGCGCAGCCGCGAGGAACGTGACGAAGTCGCCAGGCGTTGCCCGCGAGTCGCGAACCTGCCAGAGCGCGATCATCATCACCCCTGCGATGCCGGTCGCACCGACGATCTGCGTCAGCGGCGTGGCCGCCGACCACGCCACCTGCATCCGCATGGCGAATCCGCGCAGCTTGGCGTTGATGTGGCGGAAACGCTCGTTCTCGTAGGCGTCACCGTCGTAGACCTTGACCACGCGCTGGCCCTCGTGCGCCTCCTGGATCGTGCGCGTCATCTCGCCCAGCATGGCCTGGCTCTCGAGGTTGAGGCGGCGCAGCCGGCGGCTGAAGCCGCTCAGGGTCAGGCCGATGACAGGCGCCACCACCAGGGTGACCAGCGTCAGCTGCCAGTTGTAGTAGATCAGCATTCCCAGCAGAGCGATGACGACCAGCGTGTCCCGCACCATCGTGCTCAATACCTCGGCCGCCAGATTCAGCGCGTTGGTCGCCTCGTTGACGAACTTCGAGATGACGATCCCTGACGGCATGTTCTCGAAAGTCGACGAGGGCCAGCGCAGCATGCGCTCGAACATCGTCATGCGCAGATCGACCAGCACGCCCTGCGAAATCCGGTTCAGCAGATACGAGCTCGCGAACGAGCCGAAGCCGCGCACGATGACCAGGCCGACGAACGACAAGGGCATCCACATCGCGGAACCGGCGTCGCCCGCGAGCAGCGCGCGATCGGTCAGGGTGCCGGTCAGCTTGGCCAGCAGCGGCTCAGTCGCGGCCGCCACCGCGGTGGCGAGGAGCGCGAATCCAAGGACCTTGCGCTGTGCCAGCACCATGCGCATCAGCCGTCGCAGGTTCGGATCGTTGAGCAGGCGGGAGCGGGATGCGAAGGTCATCGGGTCACGTGCCACAATCCGGGGCCGCACGCATGCGCGTGCCTGACGCGGCAGCGCGTAGTGTATGCGATCGATTTCCTGACCCCGCTGCCATGACATCCCTGATCGTCCGGCTGCCCAACCACCTCGGCGACGCCTGCATGACGATCGCCGCTCTCGACATGCTGAGCGCGGATGGGCACGCACTCATCCTGGCCGGTCGCCCGTGGGTCGCACCGCTGTTCGAGGCCTACGACTGGCGGAAGGTCGTGCTGTCCGGCGGACGCCTGGAGCGCGTGCAGGCGCTGCGCAGCGCGGCCGACGGTGCTGCCGGCCTGCTCTTCACCAATTCATTCAGCACCGCGCTCGAGTTCCGCCTGGCCGGTATCCGGGCGACGGGATACGCACGCGGAGGACGCTCCCTGCTTCTCGCGCAGGCCGTGCCTGTCGTCCGCACCGACCACATGGTCGAGTACTACCACCGGCTGGCATCGACGCTGGCCTCGCGGTCGCGGGCGGTCCCAGCGGGGCTCGACCTGCACGTCAGCGCCGGCGCCCGCCTGCGGGCGCAGACGACGCTCGAGAAGGCCGGCGTCCGCGGCCCGTACGTCGTCGTGTGCCCGGTCGCGGTCGGGCTGCACCATGGCCAGGTGAAGGCGTGGGCAGGATTCACCCGTCTCACGGCAGAGTTGCAGGCTCGATCGCACCGGGTCGTCGCGTTGCCCGGCCCGGGAGAGACGGGGGCCGTGCGGCGCGCCGTTCCGGACGCCACCGTCCTGCCCGAGAGTGATGTCGGCACCTTTGCCGCGTTGCTCGCCGGCGCGCGCCTGGTGGTCGCCAACGACAGCGGTCCCGGCCACCTGGCAGCGGCCGTCGGCGCGTCCATCGTCAGCGTGTTCGGCGTCACCGAGCCGGAGAAAACGCGACCCTGGGGCCCACGCGTCAGGCTGGTGGGTTCCGGCGCCGGATGGCCACGCTACGAGGATGTGCTCGCGGCCACCGACGAATTGCTGGAGGCCTGAGCGTCCGCTCCGGTCGCGGGCGGCACGCCGAGGCGCAGCGCGATCCCGGCCGCCCGCAACGCATCGCGCGTCGGCTGTCGGAAACGGCCGCATCGGGCATTTGTTCGCGAGCGCCGCTGACGGGGCGCGCGAGCCTTCGCAGGTAAGCTTGCAGCCTCGCACGGAGCGACCATGGCCCGCCTGTCCGTCTACATCATCGCGTTCAATGAAGCCGACAAGATCGAGGCCGCCCTCAGGAGCGTCGCCTGGGCCGACGAGATCGTGGTCGCCGACTCGTTCTCGACCGACGGCACCGCCGAACTGGCTCGTCAGTACACCGACCGCGTGCTGCAGGTGCCGTTTGCGGGCTTCGGCAAGCTGCGCAACGACGTCCTGGATCAGCTCACCGGCGACTGGGTGTTCTCGCTCGATGCGGACGAACGCTGCACCGAGGCGGCGGCAGCCGAAATCCGGCGCATCATCGAACGACCGGATGCGGCGGACGCCTATCTCGTGCCACGCCGCAACTTCTTCTTCGGGCGCTGGATCGAGCATTCGGGATGGTTCCCCGACTACCGCCAGCCGCAGTTGTTCCGGCGCGGCAAGCTGCGCTACACGCCGGACGCGGTGCACGAGACCTACGTGCTCGACGGTACGCTCGGGCGCACCACCGAGCCGATCGCGCAGGTGCCGTTCAAGGACCTGGCGCAGATCCTGCACAAGGCACAGCGCTACTCCACGCTCGGTGTCGAGCGGCTTGCCGAGCGCCGCACGGCGCCGTCGATGTGGTCCGCGCTCGCCCACGGCCTCGGCGCCTTCCTGCGGCACTACGTCGTGCGCGCCGGGTTTCTCGATGGCTGGGCAGGCTTCATCATCGCCTTCTCCAACTTCGAGGGCACGTTCTACCGCTACGCGAAGTTCGCCGAGCGCATGAACGCCCTCACCCGCGAACCGCCGCTGCCGAGCAGCCTGAAGCGTTGAGGCGAATGCTGATCTCGGTGATCGTCACGACGTACAACCGGCCCGACGCGCTGCGTGCCGTGCTCGACGGGCTGGCGGCGCAGGACGACCGCGGCCTGGAAGTGATCGTGGCCGACGACGGATCGCGGAGCGACACGCGCGAGCTGGTCGAGGCCGTCCGTTCGAGTGCCCCGCTGCGGGTTCATCACGTCTGGCAGGAAGACCGCGGGTTTCGAGCAGGCGCGGCACGCAACCGGGCCTTCGAGCGGGCAGCGGGCGAGTACCTGCTGTTCCTCGACGGCGACTGCATCCCGCGACCCGACTTCATCGCCCGGCACCGCGCGCTGGCCGAGCGCGGCTGGATGGTGGCCGGCAACCGCGCACTGCTGTCGGAGGCCTTCACGCGCACGGCACTTCTGGAGCGTTCGCCTCTGCACGCCTGGACGATGCCCGATTGGCGTGCCGCGAAGCATCGTGGCGACATCAATCGCACGCTGCCCCTGGCCTCCCTGCCCCTCGGTCCGCTGCGCAAGCTCGCCGCCGACCGCTGGCAGCGCGTGCGCGCCTGCAACCTCGGCGTATGGTCGTCTGACTTCGCCAGCGTCGGCGGCTTCGACGAGACCTTCGAAGGCTGGGGTTTCGAGGACTCGGACCTTGCAGTGCGCCTGCTCAATGCGGGCGTACGCCGCAAGGAGGGAGCCTTTGCGACAGGCGTGCTGCACCTCTGGCACCGCGAGAACGACCGCCGGCACGAGGGTCGCAACTGGGACCTGCTGCAGGAACGCATCCGCTCGCACGCCACCCTGCCGATGCTGGGCCTGCGCCCCCGCTCCTGACGCCGCTCGCGGCTACGGGTACGTGAAGTAGGCGCGGCGCACCTTCGGCTGCGCCGCCAGTTCGGTGACGAGACGGTCTTCGCCGCGTACGCGCCAGTCCTCGGGCAGGGGAATGTCGACGGTGCCGGCGCCGTTGCTGTAGTTGACTACGATGCGGCAGCCGCTGCCCGTCTGCCCGTTGGTGGTTCGATACGGCATCAGCGCGTCGCGCAGGCGGCCGACGTCGCCCACGCCGTCGACCTCGATCTTCAGGTGGGCCGCAGCCTTCGCCCGTGCCTCGGTCAGGTCCATCAGGTCCTCGGCCGAGATCGACAGGCGCTGCGCGAACTCGTCGTAGCGCACCTTGCCGACGACGATCAGCAGCTGGTCTTCCTTCAGCAGCGCGCGCTTGCGGTCGTACAGTTCCGAGAACACCATCAGCTCGAGTTGCGCCGTGCCGTCGTCGAGCACCACCACGCCCATGCGGCCGCGCCGCGTGTTCTGGCTGCGGGCGGCAACGATGATGCCGGCGAGCTTGACGAGGTCGCGCGCCTGCCGGACGTCCGCGAGCGGCGTCGGCGCCAGCCGCCGGGCCTCGGCGGCGTACTCGGCGAACAGGTGCCCGGAGAAGTAGTAGCCGAGCGCCATCTTCTCGTTCGACAGCTGCTCGCGCGTGCTCCAGCGCGGCGATCTCACGTACTCGATGTGGCGCGTCGCGCCGTCAGGGGCGCCGAACAGGCTCGTCTGCCCGGCAGAGGCCGCCTCGTGCTGCGCAGCTTCGATCGCGCGTCCGACCGTCGCGAGGAGGGTCGCGCGGTCGTCGAGCAGTCGGTCCAGCGCGCCGGCGCGGACCAGCGCTTCCACGACGCGCCGGTTGATGACGTGCTTGTCGACGCGCGCGCACAGGTCGAACAGGTCCGTGTAGGGGCCGCCCGCGCTGCGCGCGGCGAGGATGGCCTCGATCGCGCCCTGCCCCGTGCCCTTGATGCCGCCCAGCCCGTAGCGGATCGTCCCGGCGTCGACCGGCTCGAAGCGCCACCCGCCCGCGTTGATGTCTGGCGGCAGCACCGTCAGGCCGAGCACCTTGCAGTCCTCGACCAGGTCCTTCACCTTGTCGGTGTCGTCCATCACGGTCGAGAGGTTGGCCGCCATGAACGCGGCCGGATAGCGCGCCTTGAAGTACGCCGTCTGGTAGGCGACGACCGCGTAGGCGGCGGAGTGGCTCTTGTTGAAGCCGTAGCCCGCGAACTTCTCCATGTGGTCGAACAGTTCGGTCGCCACGTCGGCCGACACGCCCTTCCTGGCCGCGCCATCCACGAAGATGGTGCGGTGCTTGGCCATCTCTTCCGGCTTCTTCTTGCCCATCGCACGGCGCAGCAGATCCGCGCCGCCGAGCGAGTAGCCGCCGACGACCTGCGCAATCCGCATCACCTGCTCCTGGTAGACCATCACGCCGTACGTCTCGGACAGGATCGGCTCGATCGACGGATGCAGGTACTCGACGCGCTGGCGGCCGTGCTTGCGCTCGATGAAGTCCGGGATCAGGTCCATCGGGCCCGGCCGGTACAGCGCGTTCAGGGCGATCAGGTCCTCGAGGCGGTCGGGCTTCGCGCGCTTCAGCAACTCGCGCATGCCGCGCGATTCGAACTGGAAGATCGCCGTGGTGGCCGCTTGCTTGAACACGTCGTAGGTCTTCGGGTCGTCCAGCGGCAGTGTCTCCAGCGTCAGCCCGAACGACGGATCGAGCGCGCGGACGTAGGCCAGGGTCAGGTCGAGGATGGTCAGCGTGGTGAGCCCGAGGAAGTCGAACTTCACCAGGCCGATCGCCTCGACGTCATCCTTGTCGAACTGGCTGATCGCCGCGTCCGTTCCCTGCGCGCAGTACAGGGGACAGAAGTCGGTCAGCTTGCCCGGCGCAATCAGCACGCCGCCCGCGTGCATGCCGACGTTGCGGGTCAGGCCCTCGAGAGGCCGCGCGAGCGTGACCAGTTCCTGGAATTCCTCGTCGCCGTCGACCGCCTCGGCGAACGCCGGCTCCTCCGCCAGCGCACGGTCGAGCGTCCAGGGATCGGCCGGATTGTGCGGAATCAGCTTCGACAGCGTGTCGCACTTCGTGTACGGCAGGTCGAGCACGCGCCCGGCGTCGCGCACCACCGCCTTTGCGCCCAGCGTGCCGAAGGTCGCGATCTGAGAGACCGCATCGTGACCGTACTTGTGCTTGACATAGTCGATCACGCGATCTCGATTGTCCTGGCAGAAGTCGATGTCGAAGTCCGGCATCGACACGCGCTCCGGATTGAGGAAGCGCTCGAACAGCAACTCGTAGCGCAACGGATCGAGGTCCGTGATGCCGAGCGAATACGCGACCAGCGAGCCCGCGCCGGAGCCGCGGCCCGGTCCCACCGGGATGCCGTGCGCCTTGGCCCAGTTGATGAAGTCCGCGACGATCAGGAAGTAGCCGGAGAAGCCCATCTTGGCGATCGTCTGCAGTTCAAGGTCCAGCCGAACGGCGTACTCGGGTCGCTTGCCGTCTCGCTCCTTGGCGTCCTTGTACAGGGCGGCGAGCCGTCTCTCCATGCCTTCGCTCGCCAGCGCGCGGCAGTGGTCGTCCAGCGTCACGCCGGCCGGCGTCGGATAGTCCGGCAGGCGGGGCTTGCCGAGCTCGAGTTCGAGGTTGCAGCGCTGCGCGATGGCCAGGGTGTTGGCGAGTGCGATCGGCACATCGGCGAACAGGGCCGCCATCTCGTCCTGCGACTTGAAGTACTGCTGCTCGGTGAAGCGGCGCGGCCGGCGCGGATCGGCCAGTGTGTATCCCTCGGCGATGCAGACGCGCGCCTCGTGCGCCCGGAAGTCACCCTGCTCGAGGAACTGGATCGGATGGGTGGCGACGACGGGCAGCGCCGACTGCGCCGCGAGCACCAGGGCCGCCTTCGTCTGCGCGGCGTCGCGCTCGTGCCCGGTGCGATGCAGTTCGAGGAAATAGCGACCGGGGAAGGCGGCCGCCATGCGCTGCGCCGCCAGCTTCGCGCTGTCCATCTTGCCAGCCAGCAGCAGCGTGCCGACGTCACCGTGCCGGCCACCGGACAGCGCGATCAAGCCATCTGCCCGCCGCCCGCCATCTTCCTCGAACCACTCGAGTCGCACCTCGGCCCGGTTGCGATGCTGGTTCTCGAGGTACGCGCGCGTCAGCAGGTCGCACAGGTTGAGGTAGCCGCCGCGGTCCTGCACCAGCAGCGCGAGGCGGTGGGGGTTGTCCCGATCGGCGTCGTTCGTGATCCACAGATCGCAGCCGACGATCGGCTTGACGCCTTTCTTGCGCGCTGCAGCGTAGAACCGGACCGCACCGAAGATGTTGGAGGTATCGGTCAGCGCCAGCGCGCCCTGACCGTCCCTGGCCGCCTTGCCGACCGCCGCGCCGATCCGCACGATGCCATCGACGACGGAGAACTCCGAGTGCAACCGGAGATGGACGAAGCGCGTGCCACTCATCCGTGGAATTCTGCCACCCGCGACCCGTTCAAACTGTGGATAACCTGCCGCAAGGGACGCTTTCGCGGGGCTTTCGTCTGAACGGGGACAACCGATCATCAGTTAGCGGAACGATCGGTCGTCCTTTGCCCGCGATCCGGCGTTTGACGGAAACCGCTGACCCGCTATTGTGTGGCGCGCAACCGAAGGGGAGATCGCAATGCACCGAGTCATCGCTGCCGTTTGCCTGGCCGTCGCGCCGGTCGTCGCCTTCGCTGCGATCTACAAGGTGCAGATGCCAGACGGCACGATCCTGTTCACCGACAGCCCTCCCCCGAATGGCAAGATCCTCGAGGAGCGCGAAACCAAGCCGACACCGCGCACGGCAGCGCCGAGGAGCGTGACGCCCGCGACGGGCGCGGCGCCCGCCGCGGCGATGCCGGTCCTCCCGTCGCCGGCCGGCGGCATCCCGCCCGGGTCGACGGTCCGTCCCATTCCGCAGAACCTGGACGCCGCCAACGCGGAAGTCACGGCCGCCGAGCGCGAGCTCGCGGTGCTCCGCCGCAAGCTGGAGCTGGGCCGCGAGCCGTTGCCAGGCGAGCGGCTCGGAACCGCAAAGGGCGGGTCGCGGCTTTCGCCCGAGTACGAGAGCCGCATTGCCGAACTCGAACGCGAGGTCGCGCAGGCGGAGACGCGAGTGAAGCAGGCGTACGAGGCCCGGAACGCGCTGAAGTAACGGTCGCGACTCGGTCGCGGCACCCGACCCGGCGCCGCTCTGTCGCGGGTCCCTGTAAACAAAGAGCCCGGCGCTCGGCCGGGCTCTTTTTTCGATCGCGCGGCTGCCGCTCAGGCCACCCGACTCCG
>Ga0224500_10000176_pt1 | contig 47427 bp, 44 predicted proteins | sample SF_Oct11_sed_USG_FD_168126 | JGI IMG/M metagenome (GOLD analysis project Ga0224500, IMG submission 168126) | Sediment microbial communities from San Francisco Bay, California, United States - SF_Oct11_sed_USGS_4_1 | ecosystem: Environmental > Aquatic > Marine > Sediment | place: USA: California...
ACCGCGGCGACGCCGGCGGCCACGAGCCCCCCGGCCATCGCGTCCTCGAAGATCCGCCGGTCGGTCAGGTCCGGCGAGACGCCGAGCACGACGAACTTGCGAAATGCGGAGCCGCCGTGTTGCGGGTCGACCCACGAGTCGCGGATCGACGTCGAGACGCATGCCGCAAGCGCGAGCGCTGCGGCGGCGACAAGCCGGCCGTGGATGTTCATGGTCGGAAGATCCTCCGGGCGCTCAGCGCCCCTTGAATTGCGGAGTGCGCTTCTCGAGGAACGCCGCGATGCCTTCGCGGCGGTCCTCGCTGGCGGCGAGCAGCGCGAACGTCTGGCGCTCGGCGGCAAGCGCCTCGGCGAGCGGCGACTCGAACGCGCGCAGCACCGCCTCCTTGGCGAGTCGCACCGCCAGCGGTGGCTTGGCCGCGATGACCGCGGCCAGCTCGACCGCGCGCGCCGGCACGGCCTCGGCTTCGGCGACCTCGGTCACGATGCCGGCCGCGAGAGCTTCCTGCGCGCCGACCGGCTGGCCGGACAGCACCATGCGCATCGCGAACCCCTTGCCGCAGGCGCGCGCGAGCCGCGCCGTGCCGCCGGCGCCGGGGATCATGCCGAGGTTGACCTCGGGCTGGCCGAACTGCGCGTTCGACCCCGCGACGACGAAGTCGCAGCACAGCGCCAGCTCGCACCCCGCGCCGAGCGCGTAGCCGCACACCGCGCCGATCAGCGGCTTGGGAAACGCGGCGATGGCCTTCCAGTGCTTCTGCCGCTCGTGCGCGACGATCTCGACGGGGCCCAGCGCCTGCATCTCGCGCACGTCGGCGCCGGCCGCAAAGTACTGCGCCCCTCCCGTCAGCACGACCGCGCGCGTCGCGTCGTCGGCCGCCGCGACGGCGAGCGCCTCGGCGATCTCGCGCAGCGTCTGCGTGCGCAACGCGTTGCGCGCCTCGGGGCGGCTGAGCGTGATGCGCGCCACACCCTCGGCCGGGCGGTCGAGCACGATGTCCTGCGGTGGCATAGCGCTCACCTGTGCCGGAACGCGGGCTTGCGCTTCTCGACGAACGCCTTCATGCCCTCCTTCCGGTCCTCCAGCGCGAAGGTGGCGTGGAACTCGCGGCGCTCGAACAGCAGGCCTTCCGCCAGCGACGACTCGTAGGCGCGGTTGATCGACTCCTTGATCTTGAGCACCACGGGCAGCGGGAACGACGCGATCTTCGCCGCGATCGCCAGCGTCTCGTCCATGAGCCTGTCGGCCGCAACGACGCGCGCGACCAGCCCGGCGCGCTCCGCCTCGGCAGCGTCCATCATGCGGCCCGTGAGGCACATGTCCATCGCCTTCGCCTTGCCGATCGCGCGCGGCAGCCGCTGCGTGCCGCCCATGCCTGGCATCGTGCCGATGGTGACCTCCGGCTGGCCGAACTTTGCCGTGTCCGCCGCGACGATCATGTCGCACATCATCGCGAGCTCGCAGCCCCCGCCGAGCGCGTAGCCGGCCACCGCCGCGATCACCGGCTTGCGCACCGAGCGGATCGCCTCGTAGTTCTTCGTGATGTAGTCGTCGCCGTAGACCTTCGCGTAGTCCCAGTCGGCCATCGCGCCGATGTCCGCCCCCGCGGCGAACGCCTTCTCGCCGCCCGTCAGGACGATCACCGCGATCGCCGGGTCGTCGTCGAGCGCGCGCAGCGCCGCGGCGAGTTCCGCGGCGAGCGCGTCGGACAGCGCGTTGAGCCGCTGGGGCCGGTTCAGCGTGACGACGCCGACGCGGTCGCGGGCCTCCACAAGCAGGTTCTCGTAGGTCATGGCGAAGGTCAGGGGCGCGTCGGATCGAAGTGCTTGCGCAGGCCCTGCCAGCAGCGGTAGTACTCCTGCTGCAGCTCTCCCGACTCCAGCGCGAAGCGCGTCGGGAAGTACGGCAGGCAGGTCTCGAACATGAAAGCCATCGTGTCGCGCAGGTACGCGGGCTTGCCGGTGTCTATGTTGCTCTGCTCCTCGAACGTCGTCGCGTCGGGGCCGTGGCCGGTCCAGCAGTTGTGCAGGCTCGCGCCGCCGGGCACGAAGCCCTCGGCCTTGGCGTCGTACGCGCCGCGGATCAGCCCCATGAACTCCGAGGCGACGTTGCGGTGGAACCACGGCGGGCGGAACGTGTTCTCCATCGCGAGGATGCGCGGCGCGAACACGACGAAGTCGATCGCGTCGACTCCCGGCGCGGCGCTCTGCGACTGCAGCACGAGGAAGATCGACGGGTCGGGGTGGTCGTAGCTGATCGAGCCGATCACGTTGAAGCGCTTGAGGTCGTAGCGGTACGGCGCGTAGTTGCCGTGCCAGGCGACGACGTCGAGCGGCGAGTGGTCGATCGCCGCGGTCCAGCGCTCGCCCATGAACTTGGTGGTGAGCTCGAAGGCGCCCTCGCGGTCCTCGTAGGCGGCCACAGGCGTCTCGAAGTCGCGCGGGTTGGCGAGCCCGTTGCTGCCGATGGCGCCGAGATCGGGAATGCGGAACAGCGCGCCGAAGTTCTCGCAGATGTAGCCGCGCGCCTCGCCGTCGGGCAGGTCGACGGCGAAGCGCACGCCGCGCGGGATCACGGCGAGCTCGGTCGGGCCGGCCTCGAGGACGCCGAGCTCGGTGCGGAACCGCAGCCGCCCCTGCTGCGGCAGCACGAGCAGCTCGCCGTCGGCGTTCGCGAAGTAGCGGCCCTCCATCGACTTGTTCGCGGCGTACAGGTGCACCGCGCAGCCCGCCATCGCCGCGGCGCCGCCGTTGCCGGCGTAGGTGACCCAGCCGTCGATCCACTCGGTGGGCTGCGCCGGGATCGGCAGCGGGTCCCAGCGCAGCTGGTTGGGCGGCACGGGTTCCGTCCCGAATGCGCTGACGACGCGACCGGCGTCGACGCGCCGGAACGGCTCGTGCATCGCGCCCGGCCGGATGCGGTAGGTCCACGTGCGGCGGTTGAACCAGCGCGGCATGGTGAACGCGGTACCGGAGAGCTGCTCGGCGTACAGCCCGTACGGGCACTTCTGCGGCGAGTTGCGCCCCACCGGCAGCGCGCCGGGCAGCGCCTCGGTGGCGAACTCGTTGCCGAAGCCCGTCATGTAGGCGAGCGGGCGCTGCGAAGCGGGACTCGCCTGCGCGCTGCGGGCGGGAGCGGTGGTGGCGTGGTTCATGTCCGCGGGATCTCCGTGGCGGAAAGACACTGGGCCCCCGCCTGCGCGGGGGCGACGAAACAAGCAACCTTCGCAAGCGGCATCACCGTTGCGGGCCGACGCCCTCGCGCGCGGCGGCGAGCGCCTGCGCGAGGACCTCGGGGTCGCCGACGTGGTTCGCGAGCAGCAGCACGAGCTTCGCGTTGACCAGCGCGCTCTCCTCGTCGGAGAGGTCGCGGTGCGCGCCGATCAGCTGCTCGTAGAAGTCGTCGGGGGACGGCAGGTTCGGTTCGGTGTTGAGCGTGCCCATCGCGCCCCCGTTCAGTCGTTGCACGTCGCATGCGCGATCGCCGCGCGCACGCGCATCGCGTCGAACGCCCGCCACCGCGCGGCGACGTGCTGGTCGGGCCGCAGCAGGACCACCGTCCCGACCCGGCCGTCGTAGCGCCGGGCCGCCAGCCCCTCGGCGTCCTCGATGCGCACAGCACCCGGCGTCGCGCCGCCGCCGACCTGCACCACGCGGCAGGGGATCGCGGCGCCGGCGAGCGCGGCGACCTCACCCGCGGGCACCGCGTCGCCGAACGCCAGCAGCGCGAACTCGCCGCCGAGGTGGTCGAGCAGCCACTCGCCGCGCGGCCCCCTGACCGGCGCGTCGGCCGCCGGCGCGCCGGGGATCATCGCGCCGGGACCGCGGGGAAAATCGGCGTCGGCATCGGGCGTGTTGAGCGGCGAGCCGGCCAGCACGGCCGGCACCGAAAGCCGTCCGCTGTTGACCAGCCCGCGGGCGAACGCGTGCTTCTTCGCGAGCTCCAGCACGGCGTCGCGAAACGTGCGCGACACCCTGCTCTTGGGCGTGATGAAGTCGGTGGCGCGCGTCGAATTGAGGAGGTTCTCGTCGGCCGCGAACGTCCGCTCGGCGTCGTAGCTGTCGAGCAGCCGCTGCGGCGCCTTGCCTGCTAGCACCAGCGCGAGCTTCCACGCGAGGTTGTCGGTGTCCTGGAAGCCGCTGTTGGCGCCGCGCGCGCCGAACGGCGAGACGAGGTGCGCGGCGTCGCCGGCGAAGATCACGCGACCGTGGCGGAACGACTTCATGCGCCGGCACTGGAACGTGTAGACGCTCGCCCACTCGATCTCGAAGCGCGCGTCGGGACCGAGCATCGCGCGAAGCCGCGGCAGGATGCGCTCGGGCTTCTTCTCCTCCTCGGGGTCCGCGTCCCAGCCGAGCTGGAAATCGATGCGCCACACGTCGTCGGCCTGCCGGTGCAGCAGCACCGACTGGTTCGGGTGGAACGGCGGGTCGAACCAGAACCAGCGCTCGGTCGGGAAGCTCGACTGCATGTGGATGTCCGCGATCAGGAAGCGGTCGCGGAACACCTGGCCCTCGCTCTCCAGCCCGAGCATGTTGCGCACCGGGCTGCGCGAGCCGTCGCAGGCGATCAGCCAGTCGGCGTGCAGCGTGTACGGGCCGTCGGGCGTGTCCACCGTCAGCTCCACGCGCTCGCCGCGCGGTGTTGCGCGCGTCACCTTGCTGGACCAGCGCAGGTCGATGTCTTCCAGCTCGCTCGCGCGATCGACGAGGAACTCCTCGAGCCAGTACTGCTGCAGGTTGACGAACGCGGGGCGGCGGTGCCCGGCCTCGGGCAGCAGGTTGAAGCGGTAGGCGAGCGCGTCGCGGAAGAACACGCGGCCCACGTTCCAGCCGACGCCCTTGTCGACGATGCGCTGCCCCACGCCGAGGCGGTCGAGGATCTCCAGCGCCCGCTTCGCGTAGCAGATCGCGCGCGAGCCCACCGACACCGTCTCGTCTTCGTCGAGCACGACGACCGGCACGCCGTGCTGCGCGAGGTCGATGGCCGCGGCGAGCCCGATCGGTCCCGCGCCGACGACCACGACCGGGTGCCGCACCGGCCCCGCGTCCTGGTCGGGGGAGCGGACGTAGGGGTAGATCGGGTTCGTGTACGTCTTCATCGGAGCACGGGAACGGGGACTACCTGTGACTCGCCCGGAGGTCTTTCCGTTGCTGAACACCCTCCGCGCATTCGTCGTCCCCGCGCAGGCGGGGACCCAGTGTCTTTGGATTCCACGAGCGAACAGCCGGACCGCAAGTCACTGGGTCCCCGCCTGCGCGGGGACGACGACGGTTGCATGCGCTGGACGCACACAAGGCAGATACAGCGTCATGAAGCCTCACCATCAGTCCCCAGTCCCGCCTCTCATCCCTCCAGCGCCTCCCACATCTCCTTGTCCCGCTTCGCCGTCCAGATGCGCGGGTCCGGGAACTTCGTCGCCTCGTCGTAGGCGCGCGTGACGTCGAACGGCAGGCAGTGGTCGAAGATGACCCAGTGGCCGAAGCGCGGCTTGAGCGTGTCGTAGGTCTCGCGGTACACGGTCCGCAGGTCCTTGCCCGCCGCTGCGCCGCGCTTCACGGACTCGAACATCGCGGTGACGAATGCGCGCGTGGCGTCGAGGCCCGCCTGCACGGTGGCGGGCGTCTGCAACGCGGGGCCGCGCCCGGGCACCAGCTTCTCCGGCTTCAGCGCGGCGATCGCGTCGAGCGTGGCCGGCCAGTCCGTGAGGTAGGCGTCGCCGGTGTAGGGCGTGGCGTCGTACTCGACGAGGTCGCCGGAGAACAGCACCTTGTCCTGCGGCAGCCAGACGACGGTGTCGCCCTTCGTGTGGCCGCGCCCCAGCTGCATGATCTCCACCTGCAGCTTGCCCAGCCGGAGGGTCATGCGCTTCTCGAACACGAGCGTGGGCCACGTGAGGCCGGGCACCGACTCGACGGCGCGGAACAGGCGCGGGAAGCGGCCGATCTCGCTCGCCTTGTCGGCTTCACCGCGCTCGACGATGAGGTCGTAGGTGTCGCGGCTGGCGATGACGTGGTCCGCGCCGTACGCCGAGGCGCCGAGCACGCGCACGGCGTGGTAGTGCGACAGCACGACATAGCGGATCGGCTTGTCGGTGACCTCGCGCACGCGCCGGATGACGTCCTGCGCCATCACCGGCGTCGCCTGCGTGTCGATCACCATCGCCGCGTCGTCGCCGACCACGATGCCGGTGTTGGGATCGCCCTCGGCGGTGTAGGCGTAGGCGTGGTCGGAGAGCTTGTCGAACGAGACCCGCTTTTCGACCAGGTCCGCCTGCGATGCGAAAGCCTTCTGGTTCATGCAGTGGGTCCTTCCAGAACGTCGTGGAGTCCGAGCGATGCGGCGCAGGCGTCGAGGGCGGCGAGCGTGCGGCGCGGCATCGGGATGCCGCCCCGGTCGCGCACGGCAGCCGCGAGGCGCTCGGGCTCGCCGGGCAACAGGATACCTTCCCCCGGATCGGCGGGCGGCGAGGCGCGAACCCAGCCGGCCAGGGTTGCGATCTCGCGCTCGAGCGTCGACGCCCCCGCCAGCCGCGCCGGATCGAAGGCCAGCGTGAGCATGTTGTTCACGATGGTGTCGTTGAAGCGGCCGTCCTGTGCGCCTCCGCCGGTCAGCGCGCCGCCGAGGAGCTCGCACATCACCGACAGCGCCCAGCCCTTGTGCTGCGCGAACGGCAGGAGCGCGCCGGTCGGGGCACCGCGCCACAGCACGCCCGGGTCGGTCGTCGGTCGTCCCTGCGCATCGAGCAGCAGGCCGGGCTCGAGCTCCCGCCCTTCGTCGACGGCAACGCGCGTCTTGCCGAGCGCGATCGCGCTGGTCGCGTAATCGAGCACGAGCGGGTGCGGGGCGTGCGGGACCGCCACGCAGAACGGATTCGTCGAGACGCGCGCGTCGAGCCCGCCGTGCGGCGCGACCCACGCGCGCGAGCGCACGTTGACGAAGTGGATCGAGACCAGTCCCGCCTCTGCGCAGCGCTCGCCCCACTGCCCGATGCGGCCGAGGTGGTGCGTGTTGGCGAGGCCGACGACGGCGCAGCCGTGCGCGAGCGCGCGGGCGATGGCGAGGTCGATGGCGGCCTCGCCGATCGTGCGCCCGAAGCCCATCTGTCCGTCGAGCGCAACTAGGGCGCCCGTGTCGCTGACCACGCGCGGGCTGCGCCCGGGCGCCACCAGAGCGCGGCGCACGGACTCGACGTACTGCGGCGCCAAGCCGATGCCGTGCGAATCGTGGCCATAGCGATTGGCGTCGACCAGCGCCGCCGCGATGTTGCGCGCCTCGGCGGCGTCGCAGCCGACGGCCCCGAACAGGCGCGCGCCCCACGCGACGAGCCGGGACGGCGGCACCCGGACGGCGTCGGCAGGAGCGGCGATCGGCGCAGCGGTCATTGCATCATGGCGAGCGTGCCTCATGATAGCGGACGAACTTCGGGAGCTTCAGAAGTTCCGGCACGCTCTCCAGCGTCGCGACGACGGGCACCTCGGGCGGAAAGCGGTTGTGCGAACCCGCGGGCACGACGCCGAGGAAAGCCACGCCGAGGTCGCGCGCTGCCTCACACTCGGTCAGCGCATCGCCGACCGCGAGGACTTCGCCCGGCGCATAGCCGCCCTCGTGCAGGATCCGCTCGAACGCCACACGCTTGACCGGCGGGGCGCCGCGCACGCTGCGGAACCACCCGGCGAGCCCGCGCAACGCGACGATCTCGCACAGCTCGTCGTGCGGCGTGCCGCTGACGAGGTGCAGGTCCATGGCGGCGTGCGCGTGCTCGAGCAGGCGCCGGGCCCCTGGGACGAACGGGCACGACACGACGGCGTCGAAGACGCGCTCGCGGAAGCGCGCCGCCAGTGGCGCGACGTCTTCCGGCGCACCGGCGCGGCCGAAGAACGCGCGCTCGATGTGCGCGAGCTTGTCGGTGCGCGTCACGCCGCCGTGGCGCTCGACGTAGTCGACGATCGCTGCGAGCCGCGCCGGATCCGTGCCGGGGTAGAGGTCGGCGAAGGCTTGCGTCTTCAGCGCCGCGGATTGCAGGATGACGCCGTCGAAGTCGAGCAGCAGCGCACGCAGCTTCATGCGGCCGCGACCACGCGCCCCGCGCGCGGCAGCTCCGCTCCCCGCGTGCGCAACGGCCACAATTCGGAGATCTCGGCGGCCGACCGACACACGAGCGGCGCAAGTTCGAGGACGCGCTCGTCCGTGAGGCGGACGCTCGGCCCCGCCACGCTGACGGTCCCGCTCGCCGCTCCGCCGCTGCCCGAGCGAATGACCGCTGCGACCGCCGTGACGCCCGGTTCGGCTTCGTTGACCGCCAGGCCGTAGCCGCGCGCCCCCGTCGCAGCGATCTCCCGCAGCAGCCCGTCCATCGAGCGCACCGCGTTCGGCCCGTAGGCGTCGGCCCGGGTGAAGTTGCCCTGCTTCAGCACGTTGTGCACCGCGCGTTCGGGCTCGAGCGTGGCGAGCCAGGCCTTGCCGCTCGCGGTCGCGTGCAGCGGCACCGTGTTGGTGGCAAGCGAAGGCTGGTACATGAGGCCGGCCGTCGCCCCCTGCGCCTGCGCAACCCACACCAGCGAGTCGCCGTCCACCACCGCCAGCCGGATGAACTCGCGGGTCTCCTGCGCCAGGCGGTCGAGCAGCGGCTGGCAGATGTCGGGGATGCCCGTCGCGACGTAGTACCGCTGACCGAGGATCGCGAGCCGCATCGTCAGGCGATAGAAGCCCGTGTCGGGATCCTGTTCGACCCAGCCCAGTTCGGTCAGCGTCGCCAGCAAACGGTGCGCTCCGCTCTTCGGGAGTTCGAGCCGCTCGGCGATCCCGCCGAGCGGCAGCTCACCCGCCTCGCCGGCGAGCAGCTCGATGATGGAAAGGCAGCGTTCTGCGGGAACGTGCGCCATGGGTCGCTACAGGTCGCGGGCGGCGGGGTCGAAGAAGCTCACGATCGCCTCGGCCTGCCCGGCGTGCATGTCCCGCCCGTTCACCCACGCGCAGCCGCACGCCTGAGCATGCCGCAGGATCGCGGTCGGCCCGTCGGCGATGATCACGTCGCCGACGAGGGTGTCGGGCGCGAGCGGACCGAGGTCGGCCGGCATCCCGTCGCCGGGCTTCATGCCGATCGTCGACGCGTTCACCACCATGTCGGCATCCGCGGGCGGCGCCGTCGCCTCGGCGAAGCGGCAGCCCGGGAAGGCGGGGCGCAGCCGCTGCGCCAGCGCCGCGGCGCGACCGGCCTGCGGATCGATCAGCGCGATCGACGCGACGCCGGCCTCGGCCAGCGCGCAGGCGATCGCGCTGCCCGCGCCTCCTGCGCCGAAGATCGCGACGCGACGCCCGGCGACGCGCTGGCCCTTGCGCTGCGCGGCGCGCACGAAGCCGGCTCCGTCGAACATGTCGCCGGTCCACGTGCCGTCCGCTTCGCGCCGCAGCGCGTTGAGCGCGCCGATGCACTGCGCGGTCGCGCCAAGGCGCGTGGCATGCGGCACGGCGCGGGCCTTGAAGGGTACGGTGATGAGCAGTCCGTCGAGATTGCCCAGCGCCTTGAGCGCCGGGAAGACCGTGTCGAACCGGTCCGGCGCAATCTGCGCGGGGAACATGATCGCGTTCGCTCCGCGCGTCGCGAACGCCTCGGTGAACACGCTCGGCGAGCGAACCTGCGCGATGGGATCGCCGACGATGGCGTACAGGCGCGTGGCGCCGTCGATGCGCACTGCGGTCATGCCTTCTCCCTTCGGGCCGCGTGCCAGCGCGCGACGCGCGCCGAGCGATACCCTCGCGGCTTGGCGTGCACGTCGGCGGCCAGGCCCATCGTTCCGGGATCGAAGATGCGCGGGTCCATCGCGCGCAACTCGCGCGCGACGGCCGGACGGAAGCCCATGTGCGCGATCACGTCGCGTTCCGCGTCGAGGCCCGGGGCGATCTCGAAGAGCTCCAGCCCTTCGGCGCCGATCCGGAACACCGCGCGCTCGGTCACGAAGAGCACCTCCTGGGCGCGCTCCCGGCCGATGCGCGCGCTGTAGCAGATCTGCTCGAGCTTGGGCACGAACTTCCGGTGCCGCCCCTCCTTGCGGATGACGGTGCGGCCGCTCTCCCACGCGACGTCGAGGTCGCCGGCAGTGAGCGTCCCGCCGAAGACGACGCAGCGCGCGTTCTGGGCGATGTTGATGAACCCGCCCACGCCGATGATCCGGTCGCCGAAGCGACTCACGTTGACGTTGCCCTGCGCATCCACCTCGGCGAACGAGAGGAACGCGAGGTCGAGCCCGCCGCCGTCGTAGAAGTCGAACTGCGCCGGCTGCTCGATCATCGCGGCGAAGTTCTGCCCGCCGCCCGAGTCGCGCCCGGTGATCGGCGCGCCGCCGATGATCCCCTGCTCGTTCGTGAGGTAGACGTCGTCGAGCAGCCCTTCCTCGGCGGCGATCGTCGACAACCCGGTGGAAACGCCCGCCCCGAGGTTGCAGACCGCGCCGGGGTAGAGCTCCATCGCAGCGCGGCGCACGATCACCTTGCGCGGGCCGAAGGGCAGCGGCTTGATCGCGTCCAGCGGCACGCGCAGCTCGCCCGAGTAGCTCGGGTCGTACTCGGTGGCGTAGGTCTGCCGCTGCTGCGGCTCGACCACGACGAAGTCGACGAGGATGCCGGGGATGCGAACGTCCTTGGGCGGCAGCGTGCCGCGCCGCGCCATGCGCTTCACCTGCACGACGACGATGCCGCCCACGCGACGCGCGGCCTGTGCCATGGCCAGCATTTCGCCGAGCACGGCCTCGTGCTCCATCGTCACATTGCCGTCCTCGTCGGCTGTCGTTCCACGCAGGAAGGCAACGCTCACCGGAACCGGCCGGAAGAGCAGCCACTCCTCGCCGGCGAGGTTCACGACTTCGACGAAGTCCGGCGGCGTGCGTGGACTCTGACGCGAGCCCTGCTGCCTCGGATCGACGAACGAGTGCAGCCCCGTCTTCGTGATGAGCCCGGGCCGCCCGGCGGCCATGTCGCGCATGAGTTGCGAGAGCACTCCCTGCGGCAGCGTGTACGCCTCGATCTTGTCTTCCGCGGCGAGCCGCACGAGCCCCGGCGAATCGACGAGCGCGCTGGTGATCGCCCGCTTGAGCAGTCCCTCGTGCGCGAGGTGCGACGCGCCCAGCAGCGCGCGGTCGCCGACGCCCACCACGCTCACCGACGTCAGCCCGCGCGGCTGGCCCTCGGCGAGGAAGCGCCGCTCGACCGCCGCCAGCAGCGCCTCGGGCACCGAGTGTCCGCCGCCGGATCCGCTGATGAGGATCGCATCGCCGTCTTCGACCAGTCGGGCCGCTTCGTCCGCGGTGATCTTTTCCATGTCGTTGCGTTCGCTCCGCTGTGCCCCGGGCCGCTCATCGTCCGAGGAAACCGGGCGCGCGCTTCGCGAAGAAAGCGGCCACGCCCTCGTGCAGGTCGTGCGAATCGAAGATCGCCTGCTGGGCCACGGTGGACCGCGACAGTGCGGCCTCCTGCGGGAGATCCTGCGCGAGGTCGACCAGATCCTTCGCCAGCTTGTTGGAGAGCGGTCCGCGCGCGACGATCGTCGCCGCGAGCGCGCGCGCCGCGTCGAGCGCCGAGCCTTCGCTGGCGACGCGATTCACGAGCCCCCACGCCAGCGCTACGTCGTCGGCGACCGTATCGCCGGTGAACAGCATCTCCTTCGCTCGCGCGGGTCCCACGAGTCGCGTGAGCCGAATCGAGCCGCTGCCCGCCAATCCCCCCAGTCGCGACTCCGTCAGGCCGAGCGCGACACCGCGACGAACGACGCGAAGATCGCACGCAAGTGCCAACTCCAGGCCGCCGCCGAGCGCCGGACCGTCGATGGCCGCGATCGTCGGCATGGGCAGGCCCGCGAGGTTGCGCAGCACCATGTCTTCGAACAGGATCTTGTGCTCGCTCGCGTCTGCGCGGAGGTGCGCGAACTCCCTGATGTCGCTGCCCGCGCAGAAGGCCCGCGCGGTTCCGCCGTGAAGGATCACGCAACGCACGTCCTGCCGCGCAGCGACCTCGCCCAGCGCGCGATGCAGCGCGCGCAGCAGCGACTTGTTCACGAGGTTGAGGGGACCGCTGCTGATGCCGATCTCGGCCACCGCTTCGCGGTGGCTCACCGTCACCGTTCCAGCTTCGTCGCGGGTCACGGCGCGACCCTCTCCGGCGCGTCGAGCCCGTGCAGCACGCCCATGCGCTCGAAGTGGCGATGGATCCTGTCCACGTACGCGCTGAACTCCGGCGCATCGCCCAGCACGATCGGACGCGGGCGCGGGAGCTCGACGCGCAGCTCCTCGACAACCTCGCCGGGACTCGGGCTCATCACCAGGACGCGGTCGGAAAGCCCCACGGCCTCCTCCACGCTGTGCGTGATGAAGAGCACCGTGGGCCGGCGACGGAGCCAAAGCGTCTCGAGGTCCATCCGGACCTGCAGGCGCGTCAGCGCGTCGAGCGCGCCGAACGGCTCGTCCATCAGCAGCACGGATGGGTCGTGCACGAGAGTGCGGATCAGCGAGACGCGCTGGCGCATCCCGCCCGACAGCTGGCGCGGGTACTTGTGCATCGCGTGGGTCAGCCGCAGCTGCTCGAAGAGCTCCTTCGCCCGCGCCTCCACCTGCTTGCGCGGCAGGCCGCGGATGTCCGAGTGCAGCATCACGTTGTCGAAAGCCGTGCGGAACTCGAGAAGCAGGTGGTCCTGGAACGCGATGCCGACGTCCGTGATCGGCCGGGTCACCGACGCCCCGCCGACCAGGATGTCGCCGTGCGAGCGCTTGAGCAGCCCGGCCACCATCAACATCAACGTGCTCTTGCCGCAGCCCGATGCGCCGACCACCGAGATGAACTCGCCGGCCGCGATGTCGACGGTGACCTCCTTCAGCGCGAGGAACGGGTGGTCTCCCTCCTCGTCGAACGTCTTCGAAACCTTGCGGATCGCGATGCCGGCGCCCGTCGGCGCCTGCGGCTGGGGCACGGCGCTCATCCGCGCGGCCCCTCCGGAGCCCGTCCACCCGAAGCAGCCACCGCCGCGAGCGGCACCTTGGAGACCAGCAGCACCTTGCGTCCCCGCTGCACCTCGACCTCGTCCTGGTTGACCAGCGACACGTCGAACGTCGCGATGGCCTGCGTGGGACGCGAGCGGCTGTCGCGCAGCTCGGCGAGCCGGTAGTTCACGAAGAGCGTGTCGCCGATGAAGATGGGCCCGACGAACTTCCAGTCGGTGATGCCGAGAAAGGCGATCGCGGTCTCCCTGAGCTCGCCGGTCCGCGCCCACATGAGCCCGTGCGCGTAGGCGAGGCCAAGCATGCCCTGCGCGACCCGGCGGCCGAACTGGCTGCTCTTCGCGTAGACGTCGCTGGTGTGAAGCTCCGAATAGTCGCCCGTGAGGCCGGAGAATCCCACCAGGTCGGCGTCGGTGATCGTGCGACCGGGGCTGCGGAAGGCCATCCCGACGAACAGGTCGTCGTAGCGGTAGCCCAGCCTCGGCCGCTCGCGTGCTGTCACCTTGCCGCCCTCTTCAGCGCTTGCACGCCCGCATCTGCGCCGCGGGAGGCAGGTAGTCGTTGGTGTAGTAGCTCTTCGGGTCCTGCCCCTCCGGCAGCAGCTTCACCTCGGAGAGCAGCGCCTGCGTGCGCGTCCAGTGCGCGTCCTCGGCCTTGCCGATGTACTGCGCGCCGCCGCTGCAGAACAGAGGCGTGATCGCGGCGAGCTCGGCGGCGGCCACCTTCTCGTTGACGTCCGGGAACACCGCCTTCACGTGCTGGATCGTCTTCGCCGGGTTGTCGAGCGCGAAGCTCCACCCCTTGAGGCTCGCGGCGATGAAGCGGCGCAGCACGTCGGGGTTCTCCTTGATGAAGGCCTCGCTCGCGAAGATCGACGTGCTCACCGTCGGCACGCCGTAGTCGGCGAAGCGGTAGTTGTCGGTCTGCGCACCCTGCTGCTCCAGCTGGATCTGGTAGGCGTCCATCGAGCCCAGGATGGCGTCGACCTGGCCCTGCAGCAGCGACGGGACCATCGAGGTCGGCGGCATGTTGATCAGCGTCATGTCCGCTTCCTTGAGCCCGTTCGCCTTGAAGAACAGCGGCAGCATCGTCGTCTGCGACGAGCCGGACGGCACCCCCACCTTCTTGCCCACGAGGTCCTTGGGCGAGCGGATGTTGGTCTTCTTGAGCGCCGAGACCTGGTTCGGGTTCGACTGGTAGACGGTCGAGACGATCTTCATCGGCGCACCCTTCGCGATCAGCTGCGAAACCGTGACGGCGTCGGCGTAGGCGAGCTGCGAGCGGCCGCTGGCGACGAGCTGCGCCGTGTTGCCGGAGCCGTTGCCCTGCAGGACCGTGACGTCGAGCCCGGCGTCCTTGTAGTACCCCTCGCCGACGGCGGCGGCGAAACCGGCGTTGGCGCCGCCCGCGACCCAGTTGAGCTGGAACGTGAGCTTCGTCTGCGCCAGGGCGCCGGCGCTCAAGGTGAGCCCGGCGGCGAGGACGCCGAGGGTCGTCAGGTGTCGCATCGTTGCACGCATGGTGTTTCCTCTCGAGAAGGGTTGACGGGTGCGCCGCGGCCAGGGAACCCCGGCCCTGCCGCGGGCTAGCTGTTGTTGGCTCGTTGCCACGGCGTCATCGCCCACTCGCTGAACTCGACCGCGTAGTTGATGAGGATGCCGATGAAGGTGAGCACGACCAGCACCGCGAACGTGAGCTCGATGTCCATCGTGCTGGTCCCGCGCAGGAGCACGTAGCCAAGCCCCTTGTTCGCGCCGACGAACTCGGCCACGATCGCGGCGGTGGCGGCGATCGTCGCAGAGGTCTTGATGCCTGAGAAGATCACCGGCAGCGCGGCGGGCACGCGCAGGTAGCGGAAAGTTTGCCAGCGGGTCGCGCCCATCGACTGGGTGAGGTACAGCAAACGGGTGTCGAGGATCTGGAAGCCGCTGATGCTTGCGAGCAGCAACGGGAAGAACGTCATCAGGACGGTGAGCAGCACCTTGGATTCCATCCCGAAGCCGAGCCAGACGAGGAACAGCGGTGCCACGGCGATCTTGGGCACGAGCTGCAGCAGCATGATCGGCGGGTAGAGGATCTGCTTGGCGAACAGCGACAACGCGATCAGCAGCCCCAGCGGGATCGCGGTGACGACCGTGAGCCCGAAGCCGAGCAGGATCTCGGTGAGCGTCACCAGCGAGTGGTCCCAAAGCATCGGCGCATCCGCCACGACCCGGGAGAACACGGCGCCGGGGCCCGGCAGCAGATAGGCAGGAATGCTGAACAGCTTCACGGCGAGCGCCCAGAGGGCCACGATGGCCGCGAAGGTCAGCGGCGGAAGCAGGTTCCAGCCGATGCGGCGCAGCGTGCGGGCCGTCTTCGACCGCGGCCTGCGCCCGGACGCTTCGAACGACGGCGCCGGGAGCGGAGCCTCCCAGTTGCCGCGACGGTCGAGTCCGGGTGCGGAGTTCGACGTCAGGTTCGATGCCATCCCGCGCTCCTCCTCCATACCGCGCTTGGTCCCGCCCGGCGACTCGTCCCGCTCGCCGCTCCTGAGGGAGGCCAAGCTGGGACGCCGGTCAATGATTGAATGCTATTCGATCTTGGGTCGATCCGCAACGGCGACGCGGATGGCCAGCGAGCAGTACGTCCCAACCACCCCGCAACGCGCCTACACCCGCTCCATGGCGAGCGCGATCCCCTGCCCCACGCCGATGCACATCGTCGCGAGCGCGTAGCGCCCGCCACGGCGCGCCAGCTCGTACATCGCCGTCGTCGCCAGCCGCGCGCCCGAGGCTCCGAGCGGGTGGCCGAGCGCGATGGCGCCGCCGTTCGGGTTCACGTGCGCGGCGTCGTCGGGCAACCCGAGCATGCGCAGCACGGCGAGCGCCTGCGCGGCGAACGCCTCGTTGAGCTCGATCACGTCGAACTGCGACGCCTTCAAGCCGAGCCGCGCGACGAGCTTCCCGGTGGCTGGCGCAGGACCGATGCCCATGATGCGCGGCGCAACCCCTGCCGTCGCCGTGCCGAGGATGCGGGCGCGCGGCGTCAGGCCGTGGCGCTTCGCCGCGGCCTCGCTCGCGACGATCAGCGCGCAGGCGCCGTCGTTCACGCCCGAGGCGTTGCCCGCGGTGATCGTGCCGTCCGGCCGCACGATCGGCTTGAGCTTCGCCAGCGCGTCGAGCGTGGTGGCGCGCGGGTGCTCGTCGCGGTCCACGGCGAGCGCGTCGCCCTTCTTCTGCGGCACGCTGACCGCCACGATCTCCTGCGCGAGCCGCCCCGCCTCGACGGCAGCCAGCGCGCGCTGCTGCGAGCGCAGCGCGAACGCGTCCTGGTCGGCGCGGCTCACGTTGAACTCGGCGGCCACGTTCTCCGCGGTCTCGGGCATCGAGTCGATGCCGTGCTTCCCTTTCATCAGCGGGTTGACGAAGCGCCAGCCGATCGTCGTGTCCTCGATCTTCGCCGCGCGCGAGTACGCCTCCATCGCCTTGGCGATCACGAACGGCGCCCGGCTCATGCTCTCCACGCCGCCGGCGATGGCCAGCTCGATCTCGCCGGCGCGGATCGCGCGCGCGGCGCTGCCCACGGCGTCGAGGCCGGAGCCGCACAGGCGGTTGATCGTCGCCCCGGGCACCTCCACCGGCAGGCCGGCGAGCAGCGCCGCCATCCGGGCGACGTTGCGGTTGTCCTCGCCCGCCTGGTTCGCGCAACCGTACCAGACGTCGTCGACCGCCGCCCAGTCGACCTTCGGGTTGCGCTCCATCAGCGCGCGGATCGGCACCGCGGCGAGGTCGTCGGTGCGCACCGCCGCGAGGGCGCCGCCGTAGCGGCCGATCGGCGTGCGCACCGCGTCGCAGAGGTAGGCTTCCTTGCCGTTCATCGCAGTGCTCCGTTCACTTCGGCCGCTTGTCGACGACGCGCTTCGCCTTGCCGACCGATCGCTCGATCGAGCCGGGCGCGGCGACCCTGACCTCGGCGCTGATGCCGATCAGCGACTTGATCAGCTGCTCCAGCCGCCGGCCCGCCTCCTCGCCCTCGGCGAAGCCCGAGTGCGGCGTGCGCTCGACGTGCACGGCGATCTCGTCGAGGTGCTTCGGCCGCGTCACCTCCAGCTGGTAGTGCGGCGCGAGCGAGCGCTCCTTGACGATCAGCTCCTCGATCTGCGTCGGGAACACGTTGACGCCGCGGATGATCAGCATGTCGTCCGAGCGGCCGGTGATCTTCTCGATGCGCCGCATCGACCGCGCGGTGGGCGGCAGCAGGCGCGTGAGGTCGCGCGTGCGGTAGCGGACGATCGGCAGCGCCTCCTTGGTGAGCGAGGTGAACACGAGCTCGCCCTTCTCGCCGGGCGGCAGCACGGCCCCGGTCTCGGGATGGACGATCTCCGGGTAGAAGTGGTCCTCCCAGATCGTGAGGCCGTCCTTCGTCTCGATGCACTCCTGCCCCACGCCCGGGCCGATCACCTCGGAGAGCCCGTAGATGTCGATGGCGTCCATGTCCATCTTCGCCTCGATGGCCTCGCGCATCGCCGGCGTCCACGGCTCGGCGCCGAAGATGCCGATCTGCAGCGGACACTGCCGCGGGTCCTTGCCCTGCCGCTCGATCTCCTCGGCGATCGCCAGCATGTAGCTCGGCGTCACCATGATGACCTCGGGCTCGAAGTCGTAGATCAGCTGCACCTGCCGCTCGGTCATGCCACCGGACATCGGGATCACGGTGCAGCCGAGCCGCTCGGCGCCGTAGTGCGCGCCGAGGCCCCCGGTGAAGAGGCCGTAGCCGTACGCGACGTGCACGCGGTCGCCGGCGCGCGCGCCGGCGGCGCGGATCGAGCGCGCCATCACGTTCGCCCACATGTCGACGTCGTTGCGCGTGTAGCCGACCACCGTCGGCTTGCCGGTCGTGCCCGACGACGCGTGGATGCGCACCACCTGCTCGCGCGGCACGGCGAACATCGCAAACGGGTAGTTGTCGCGCAAGTCGGCCTTCGTCGTGAAGGGAAACTTCGCGAGGTCGGCGAGCGACTTGAGGTCGTCGGGGTGCACGCGCGCCGCGTCGAACTTGCGGCGGTAGTGCGCGACGTTGTCGTAGGCGTGCCTGAGCGACCACTTGAGGCGCGCGAGCTGCAGCGCCTCGAGCTCGTCGCGGCTGGCGCGCTCGATCGGCTCGAGGTCGCCGGGTGCGGGCTTCCTGACGGGCATCTTCTCCTCCTCCGAAACCGTCCCGGATGCGCTCCGGGACGCGTCACGCCTCCTCGATCACGTGCCCCTTGATCCGGTAGCTCTTGCCCCGGAACAGCGCGATCTTCTCGCCGCGTTGATTCGTCACTTCGATGTCGTACACGCCGGTGCGTCCGGACGCGCTGCGCTCGTGCGCGCGCGCATTGAGCTCGTCCCCCTCGCGCGCGGGCGCGATGAAGTCGATGCCGCAGCCCGAGGCCACCGTCACCAGGTTGTAGCTGTTGCAGGCGTAGGCGAACGTGCTGTCGGCCAGCGTGAAGATGAAGCCGCCGTGGCAGATCTCGTGGCCGTTCAGCATGTCGCGGCGCACGCGCATCGCGAGGTGCGCGGTGCCCGGCCCGACGTCGACCAGGCGCATGCCCAGCGCCTGCGACGCGTGGTCGTTCGCCCACATGTGGTCGGCCACGCGGCGCGCCAGCGCCGCGGCTTCCATGGGGCTGCGAAACGGGTGGTGCTCACCCATCGCCGCGCCCCTGCCCGGCGAGCGGCGCGCCCGTCGCGCTCCGTCGCGCGACCAGCGGCGAAACGCGGTAGCGCGCTTCGCCGTAGTGCGCGTGCAGGTTGCGCAGCACGTCGCGCACGCGCGCGCAGCCGATCGCGTCGCCCCACGCGAACGGCCCCGCGGGATAGCTCACGCCCTTGCGCATGGCGACGTCGATGTCCTCCGCCGAGGCGACACCCTGCGTGGCGGCGTCCGCGGCCTCGTTGACGAGCATCGCCACCGTGCGCATCACCGCCAGCCCGGCGACGTCGTCGAGCTGCGAGACGGCGAGCCCCGCGGCCTGGAGCAGCCCCACCGCGGCCCCGAAGGCCTCGTCGCCGCACTGGTCGGCGCGCGCCACCGCGATGCGCGCGGCCTTGCCGTAGTCGAACGCAAGGTCGAAGACGACGAGGTCGCGCGCGCCCGTCGTCGCCGCGCGCCCCGTCGCCGTGCGTCCGTCGGTGAGCGCGAGCCACGCGCCGCCGGCGGCCAGCACGCCGTCGGGAAACGCGTCCTGCGCCGGGCCGCGCTCGACGGCCACGCCGCGCGCCACGAGCCGCGCGGCCAGCGCTTCGGCAGGCCCGAGGTTGCCGTAGGCGGAGACGCGCTCCGGTGCGCCCGACGCCGGCAGCGTGCGTGCCGCCGGTCTCACCGCCTCGGGCGCGTAGTCGTAGAACCCGCGACCCGACTTGCGCCCGAGCAGGCCGGCCGCGACCATCTCCCGCTGCGCGACCGACGGCGTGTAGCGCGGGTCGTGGAAGTAGCCCTCCCACACGCCCTGCGTCACGGCGTGGTTGACGTCGTGGCCGACGAGGTCCATCAGCTCGAAGGGACCCATGCGGAAGCCGCCGGCCTCGCGCATCACGGCGTCGATCGTCGGCACGTCGGCGGCCCGCTCGGCCAGCAGCCGCCACGCCTCGGCATAGTACGGCCGCGCGCAGCGGTTGACGACGAAACCCGGCGTCGAGCCCGCGTGCACCGGGGACTTGCCCCAGGCCAGCGCGGTGTCGTACAGCGTCGCCGCCACGTCCGGGCCGGTGGCAAGCCCGCTGACGATCTCGACCAGCGGCATCAGCGGCACCGGGTTGAAGAAGTGCATGCCCGCGACGCGCTGCGGGTGCTTGAGGCCCGCGGCGAGCGCGGTGATCGAAAGCGACGACGTGTTCGACGCGAGGATCGCGTCGGGCGCGACGACGACCTCGAGCTGGCGCAGCAGTTCGCGCTTGGCGGCGGCGTCCTCGACGATCGCCTCGACGACCAGGCGCGCCGAGACCGCGTCGCCGATCGCGTGGATCGGCCGGATGCGCTCGGCGGCGGCCGTCGCTTCGGCAGGCGCGAGAGCGCCCTTCTGCGCGAGCGCGGCGAAGGTCGCCTGCAGCTTCTTCCGCGCATCGTCGGCGGCGGCGATGCGGGCGTCGAACACGAGCACGCGGTGGCCGGCGGCCGAGGCGGTCTGCGCGATGCCGATGCCCATCGCGCCGGCGCCGAACACGGCGACGACAGCGTCCTTCGGCAGCGCCGCGTGCATCGGGGCTAGCGTCCCGTGAAGCGCGGCGCGCGCTTGGCCGCGAACGCCGCCACGCCCTCGCGGTAGTCGTCGCCGAAGCCCAGCTCGCGCTGCATGTCCCGCTCGACGTCGAGCTGCTGCTCCAGCGTGCGCGCGGCCGAGCCGTGGATCGCCCGCTTGATCGCGGCGAGCCCCTTCGTCGGCCCGCTCGCGAACTGCGCGAGCAGCGCCTCGGTCGCCTCGGGCAGGTCGTCGTCCTCCACCCACTTCCAGATCAGCCCCCACGCGGCCGCGTCTTCGGCCGAGAGCTTCTCGCCGGTCAGCGCGAGGCCCAGCGCGCGCGCCGTGCCCACGAGGCGCGGCAGGAAGTACGTGCCGCCGGAGTCCGGCACGAGCCCGATGCGGCAGAACGCCTGGATGAAGGTCGCCGACTTCGCCGCGATCACCACGTCGCAGGCAAGCGCGAGGTTGGCGCCCGCCCCGGCGGCGACGCCGTTGACCGCGCAGACCACCGGCATCGGCAGAGTGCGCAAGCCGAGGATCAGGGGCTTGTAGTTGCGCTCGATCGAATCGCCGAGGTCCACCGGCGCGCCGCCCGGCGCCACCGCGCGGTCCCCGAGATCCTGGCCGGCGCAGAAGCCGCGCCCCGCACCGGTCAGCAGCAGCACGCGCGCGGAGGCGTCCCCGCGCACGTTATCGAGCGCGTCGCGCACCTCGGCGTGCATCGCGTCGTTGAAGCTGTTGAGCCGCTCGGGGCGGTTCAGCGTGATGCGCGCGATGCCGTCGGCGGCGTGGAAGAGGATGTGGTCGTAGCTCATGGCATGAGGGGCCCCGGGGGCTTGGGCAAGGGTACCGGACGAAGGCGTCCTGGCGGAACAGGAAGCTGCGCGCCCCGGTCCCCGGCCCTCACCCGCCGATGCCGCCTCGTTTCACACGTGCCTGCGATGCTGCACGACGCGGAAGCGTCCCGCGACATACGCGGCATCGGTCAGCGCCGCGTTCGCCGCCGGATTGGCCCCGGTGCCGTGGAAGTCGGAGAACGCCGCGGACTGGTTGACGAACACGCCGCCGGTCAGGTTGATCGACAGCGCCACGCCCGCGTCCTCGGCCGCGTCGATCGCGGCCTCCTGCACCTTCGGATCCGTCGAGTACAGCGACAGCGTGAGCGCGCCGTGCTCCTTCGCCGCCTTGCGCGCGATGGCGAGGCTCTCCGCGGTGTCCTTCGTGGCGATGATGAACGAGATCGGCCCGAACCACTCGGACAGGTACTTGTCGCGTTCGCCCGCGTCGAGCTTCACGACGAGCGGCGTGCGGATCGTCGCCTGCGGAAACGCCGGATGAGCGATCGCCTGGCTGTCGAGCACTATCGTGCCGAGCTTGCGCGCGGCGTCGATGCGCCTCGTCACGCCGTCGTTCTGCACGGCGCCGAGCACCTCGACCGCGCGCGCCGGGTCGCCGAGCAGCTTCGCCACACCGTCCGCGATCGCCTTCGCGACGTCTTCGAAGGACGCGCGGCCGTCCTTCGTGGCGACGCCGCCCGCGGGGACGTAGATGTTCTGCGGCGCCGTGCACATCTGCCCGGTGTACAGCGACAGCGAGAACGCGACGTTGCGCGCGACGGCGGCAAGGTCGTCGGCGGAGTCGATCACGATCTGGTTGACGCCCGCCTTCTCGGTGAACACCAGCGCGTGCGTGGCGTTGCGCTCGAGCCACGCGCCGTTCGCGCTGCTGCCGGTGAAGTCGATCAGCCTGACCTCGGGGCGCATCGCCAGCCTCTGCGCGGTGTCGTCGCCCGCCTCGTGCGCGACCAGCGTCACGACGTTCGGGTCGAAGCCGGCGTCCGCGAGCGCTCCGCGCACGATCTTCACGGTCATCGCGAGCGGCAGGATCGCGCCCGGATGCGGCTTGACGACCACCGCGTTGCCGGTGGCGAGCGACGCGAAGAGCCCCGGATAGCCGTTCCACGTCGGGAACGTGCAGCAGCCGATCACCAGCCCCACGCCGCGCGGCACGATGCGGAAACGCTTCTCCATGCGGATCGGGTCCCCCTTGCCCTGCGGCTTCTCCCACAGGGCGCCGGCCGGAACGCGGCGCATCTCGTCCCACGCGTAGGCCACGGCCTCGAGCCCGCGGTCCTGCGCGTGCGGGCCGGCGGCCTGGAACGCCATCAGGAACGCCTGCCCGGTCGTGTGCATGACCGCGTTGGCGATTCCGAAGCTGGCCTTGTTGATGCGTTCGAGCGCCTCGAGGCACACGCCGACCCACGCCTGCGGGCCGGCCTTGCGCCAGCCCTGCTGCGCCTCCGCGACGGCGGCGAGCAGGGCGTCGAGGTCGGCCTTCGGATACGTGATGCCCAGGTCGAACCCGTACGGCGAGCGCTCCTTGCCAACCTGTCCGACGGTGCCCGGCTGGTCGAGGTCGAACGGCTTGCCGAGCAGCGCCTCGTAGCCCGCCTTCCCGGCCTCGGCCGTGCCCTCGCCGTACACCTTCGGGCTCGCCGACTCGGGGAAGTGGCTCCAGTAGCCGCGCTCGGCAATCGCCTGCAGCGCGCGGTCCAGCGTAGCCTGGTGCTTGTCGAAAAGCGGGTGAGTCACGTTCGGTGTCTCCTGCCTGCGATGTGGAACTCTAGCACTCCGGAAAGTAGGGTCAGACTCGACTTTCGCGGGCATTGGCCGTCGTTGTGGCGAAAGTCGAGTCTGACCCTACTTTCTAGCCGGTGCCGGTGTCGTCGAAATTGACCGTCACCTTGTCGGTGGCGGGGTAGCTCTGGCAGGCGAGCACGAAGCCGCGCGCGACCTCGTAGTCCTCCAGCGCGAAGTTGACGTCCATGTCAACCTCGCCGGCCACCACGCGGCAGCGGCACGTCGAGCAGACGCCGCCCTTGCACGAGTACGGCAGCTCGACGCCGTGCTTCAGGCCGGCTTCGAGGATGCTCTCCTTCGTGCGGTCGAGCGCGAACGTGCGCCGCGCGCCGTCGAGGATCACGGTGACCTCGCTCTGCGTCGCGCTGCCGGGAGCGACGGCCGCCGGCTTGTGCTCGTGGCGCGGGATGCTGCTGGCGAACCGCTCGACGCGCACCTGCGCCGGCGGATAGCCGCGCGCCTCGAGCATCTCCCGGACCGACCGCATCATCGCGTCGGGCCCGCACAGGTACACCACGTCGACGTCGGCGAGCGGCGCCCAGCGGTCGAGCAGCGCGGCGGCGCGCTCCCCGTCGATGCGCCCGTGCAGCACCTCGACGTCCTGCTCCTCGCGCGAGAGCACGTGGACCAGGTTGAAGCGCGTCATGTGGACGTCCTTGAGCGCGGCCAGCTCCTCGCGGAACATCACGGTGCCCGAGGCGCGGTTGCCGTAGAACAGCGTGAACTGCGCGCGCGGCTCGGCGGCGAGCGTGGAGGCGACGATCGACAGCACCGGCGTGATGCCGCTGCCGGCGGCGAAGGCCACGTAGTGGCGCGCGGCGCCGGCGTCGAGCGGCATGCCGAAGTGGCCCATCGGCGGCATCACCTCGAGCGAGTCGCCGGCCCTGAGCGACTCGTTGGCGAAGGTCGAGAACGCTCCGCCCGCGCAGCGCTTGACCGCGATGCGCAACGTTCCGTCGTCCCTGCCCGAGCAGATCGAGTAGGAACGGCGCACGTCCGCATCGCCGACGCGCGCGCGCACCGTGACGTGCTGTCCCGGTTCGAAGCGGAACTGCGCGGCCAGCGGCTCCGGCACGGCGAACGTGATCGCCACCGCGTCGCGCGTCTCGCGGTCGACGCGGGCGATGGTGAGGGGGTGGAACTTGCTCATTGAAGGACTGGCGGGAATTGCGTTGGAGAAGTGTCGGTCCGGATCGGGGGCGCTCCGCCCTCGCCCTCCTGTCAGAACGGCTTGAAGTAGTCGAAGGGCTCGCGGCAAGCGCTGCAACGGTAAAGCGCCTTGCACGCCGTCGACCCGAACTGCGCGACGAGCTCGGTGTGCACCGAGCCGCAGCGCGGGCACGCCACCGCCTCGCGCGCGCGGCGCAGCGGGCTGATGCCGGCGACGTCGACGCGGGCGACGGGCCCCGGCGGCGCGATGCCGAACGCGGCGAGCTTCGCCTTCGCCTCGGGCGCGATCCAGTCGGTGCTCCACGCCGGCGCCAGCGCGGTCTCGACGTCGCAAGCTGCAACGCCGGCGCCGCGCACGACCTCCTCGATGCCCTGCAGGATCAGCGCGGTGGCGGGGCAGCCGGAGTACGTGGGCGTCACGCGCACGACCAGGCGCTCGCCGACCCACGTCACCTCGCGCACGATGCCGAGTTCGACGATCGACACGACGGGGATCTCCGGATCGGGCACGTGCGAGAGCGCCTGCCAGATCGCAGCGGGCGAGGGGCGAGTGCCTTCGCGCGCCGCCGCGAGATCCGCGCCGCGCGCCGCCGCGGCGACCGCGTCCTGCTCGGCCGTGGTCATGTCCACGGCCTCATCGCGAGCGCTGCAGGTGCCCACCCAAGCACGTCGGCCGCCTGCCCGATGCGCCTGGCCGCATCCCCGCGCGGTGGAGCCCCTGCTTCCCGGCGCATCGCCGCGGCCTCCCTGGACCCTGCCTCCCGGCGCATCGTCGCGGCCTCCTTGCATCCTGCTGCAATTGCCCGCCAATCCGCGTCGGCCGCCTGCCCGACGCGCCTGGTCGCATCCCCACTCCGTGGGGCCCCTGCTTCCCGGCGCATCGTGCTACCACTTCGCGTCGGGATAGGCGCGCGGCAGGAACTGCATCGTGGCGAGCAGGTGCCCGAGGTGCTCGCTGTGCCTGCCCGTCCTGCCGCCACTCTGCATCCAGCCGTCGGCGGGACGCTCGAGCGTCGCTTCGGCGAGCACCGCGCCCACCGCCGCATCCCACGGGTCCTTGAGCGCCCGCGCGTCGGCAGCGATGCCGGCGGCGGCCAGCGCCTCCTCGCCCGCGTCGACCGCGAACATCTCGCCCGTGTACATCCACAGGCCGTCGATCGCCTGCTGCATCCGCTCGTGCGAGAGCCCGGTGCCGTCGCCCAGCCGGACGACCCAGTCCGCCGACCGCTCGGCGTGGTAGGTCGCCTCCTTCGCGGCCTTCGCCGCGATCGCGGCCACGCGATCGTCGGTCGAGCCGGCCAGCGCGCGCAGCAGCAGGACGTGCCACTGGTCGAAGAGGAACCCTCGCGCGATCGTGTCGCCGTAGTGGCCGTTCGGCTGCTCGACCAGCAGCAGGTTGCGGAACTCGTGAGCGTCGCGGCGGAACGCGAACACGTCCTCGTCGCGTCCGGTCCCCTTGATGCGCGCCTCCACTTCGCCGGCATAGGCGTACCACAGCCGGGCCTGCCCCAGGAGGTCGAGGCCGACGTTGGTCGACGCGATGTCCTCCTCGATCACCGGCCCCTTGCCGACCCATTCGCCGAGGCGCTGGGCCAGCACGAGGCCGTTGTCGGCGAGGCGCAGGAGGTAGTCGAGGAGTGCGGCGTCGGAGGTCATGGCGAAAGGACAGCGGGGCTGCGGGAACGGCCTCGGGGCCCGCGGCGCCCGATCCCGGCCCGGATCCCGGAGTTCAGATGTTCTTCACTTCCGGCGGCATCGGAAAGAACGTCGGATGCCGGTACACCTTGCTCTGCGCCGGGTCGAACAGCGCCTCGCGGTCGCCGGGCGACGAGGCGACGACGTCGCTCGAGCGCACCACCCAGATCGACACGCCCTCGTTGCGGCGCGTGTAGACGTCCCGTGCGTTGCGTATCGCCATCTCCGCGTCCGCCGCGTGCAGGCTGCCGGCGTGCTTGTGCGCCAGGCCGTGCTGGCTGCGGATGAAGACTTCCCACAGCGGCCATTCCTTGCTCATGTGCGCCCCCAGCTCCCGCCGTGCTTCACGCCGCCCGCGCCGCGCGGGCGGCCCGCTTGTCCGCGTGCGCCACCGCCGCCTCGCGCACCCACTCGCCGTCCTCCCACGCCTTGACGCGCGTGCGCAGGCGGTCGCGGTTGCACGGCCCGTTGCCCTTCAGCACCGCGTGGAACTCGCTCCAGTCGATCGCCCCGAAATCGTAGTGTCCGCGCTCGGCATTCCACTTGAGGTCCGCGTCCGGGACCGCCAGGCCGAGGTACTCGGCCTGCGGCACCGTCTGGTCGACGAAGCGCTGGCGCAGCTCGTCGTTGGACAGGAGCTTGACCTTCCACTGCATCGACTGCGCGGAGTGCACGCTGTCGGCGTCGGGCGGGCCGAACATCATCAGCGACGGCCACCACCAGCGGTCGAGCGCGTCCTGCGCCATCGCCTTCTGCTCCGCCGTCCCCTGCGCCATCGCGATCATGATGTCGAAGCCCTGGCGCTGGTGGAACGACTCCTCCTTGCAGATGCGGACCATCGCGCGCGCGTACGGCCCGTAGCTGCAGCGGCACAGCGGGATCTGGTTCATGATCGCCGCCCCGTCGACCAGCCAGCCGATCGCGCCGATGTCGGCCCAGTTCAGCGTCGGGTAGTTGAAGATCGACGAGTACTTGACCTTGCCCGCGTGCAGGTCCGCGATCAGGTCGTCGCGCGACACGCCCAGCGTCTCCGCGGCGGAGTACAAATAGAGGCCGTGGCCGCCCTCGTCCTGGATCTTCGCCATCAGGATCGCCTTGCGCTTGAGCGAGGGCGCGCGCGTCACCCAGTTGCCCTCGGGCAGCATGCCGACGATCTCGGAGTGCGCGTGCTGCTGGATCTGGCGGACCAGCGTGCGACGGTAGGCCTCGGGCATCCAGTCCTTCGGCTCCACCTTCACGTCGGCGTCGATGCGCGCCTGGAACGCGCGCTCCTCCGGCGACAGCTCGGCCGCGTCCCGCAGCTTGCGCAAGCCGGTGTCGACCATTTGCGCGTACATGAATCCTCCTCGCCGCCCGGTGGCCGGGCCCGTCTCGTGCAACATGATACGAAATTGTCATGTCGTATGTAAAGCCTGTATCATGTTGCCGTGCCCGCCCCGCCGCCCGACCCTGCCGTCGCCCGCTGGATCCGCCGCGAGCTCGCCGCGGAGCCACCTCGCGCACGCTCGCTGATCGTGACCGTGTGGGGCGACACGCTGGCCCCGCACGGCGGCGAGGTCTGGCTCGCCACGCTGATCCGCCTGCTGGCGCCGTTCGGCGTCAACGAGCGCCTGACGCGCACGAGCGTGTTCCGCCTCGCGCGCGACGGCTGGATCGAGGGCGTCGCGCACGGCCGCCGCTCGCGATATCGCCTGACCGCCGACGGCGCGCGCCGTTTCGCGCAGGCGTACCGGCGCGTCTACGCGCCGCCCTCGCGCCCGTGGGACGGACAGTGGGACATGGTCCTGGTGCCGCCGGAGGCGCTCGCCGCGGCCGAGCGCGCGCAGCTGCGCGACGACCTCGCGTGGAGCGGATTCGCGTCTTTCGCGCCGGGGGTGCACGCCCGGCCGGCGTACCCGGCAGGCGCGGCCCCTCCCGGTGCGCCCGCGTGGCCCGCCGGCGTGCTGCGCTTCGCCGCACGCGACCTGCCCGACGCGAACGGCGCATCGCTGGCGGCGCGGGCGGACGCGGCGTGGTCGCTGCCGGCGCTCGCGGTGGAGTACCGCGCGTTCCTCGGGCGCTTCCGCCCGCTCGCCGCAGCGTTCGCCGGCCGTGCCGCGCTTTCCCCCGAGCAGGGCTTCGTCGTGCGCACGCTGCTCGTGCACGAGTACCGCCGCGTGCGGCTGCGCGACCCGCAGCTGCCTCCCGACCTCCTGCCTGCCGATTGGCCCGGATCCGCGGCCTACGCGCTCTGCCGCGACGTCTACCGCGCCGCCGAGCCGCTCGCCCGCGCGCACCTCGCCGCGGCCCTCGGCGACGAGGGCGAAGCGCTGCTTCCGGCGTTTCCCGAGTTCCTCACGCGCTTCGAGACGGCGTGAACCGGATGCGCGCGCGGGACCGGCGTCGGGCGCTTCTGTCGAAATATGGGTTGCGAGCGCGGGACCTCTTGCGTTACATCGTGGTTCCTGTGACGCGCACACCATCGCGACGACCCACGGGGGTGGCAACGTGATCTTGATCTCCGCTTTCGTCGCCGCGGTCTTCCTCTACAGCCTGGTGTCAAGAAGGGTGGAGAGGACCTGGCTCACCGCCCCGATCCTGTTCGTGGCCGCCGGGTCGATCCTGGAGATTTCGCGCGAGGTTTCCGGAGGGCTGGACCTCGACAGGACGAACTTCCTGATCGTCGCGGAGCTGGGACTGGTGATGCTGCTGTTCACCGACGCTTCGCGCATCCGCCTGCGCATGCTCAGGGAGCGCCCCAACCTGGCCGTGCGCCTGCTCAGCGTCGGCATGCTGGCGACCATCGCGCTCGGTGCAGTGGTGGCGAAGGCGCTGTTTGCCGACCTGACGTGGTGGGAAGCCGGCATCGTTGCAGCCATCCTGGCGCCCACGGATGCCGGGCTCGGGCAGGTCATCGTCAACAGTCCGCTGGTGCCGGAACGCATTCGCCAGGCGCTGAACGTCGAGGCCGGGCTCAACGACGGGCTCTCCGTGCCGTTCCTGATGCTGTTCATCGCGCTGGCGGCATCCGCCGCGGAGGGTGCGAGCGGCGGCGCCGTGCTCACCCGTCTCCTGGTCGAGCAGCTGGGCTACGGGGCGCTGGTCGGCGTCGGCATCGGGCTAGGGGGCGGCTGGCTGCTCGCGCTCGCCAGGCGCAACACGTGGATGGCCGAGTCCACGGCGCAACTCGGCGTGGTGGCCCTGCCGCTGGCCTGCGCGCTCGCCTCCCACGCGACGGGTGCCAGCATGTTCATCGCCGCGTTCGTGGCTGGGCTGGCCGCACAGTGGGGATTCCCCGACATCGGCCGCCACAGCGTCGAGTTCACCGAGGAGTGGGGCCAGCTCCTCAACGACTTCGTGTTCTTCCTGTTCGGCGTGCTCGTCGTGCAGCCGTGGGCGGACTTCGGCTGGCCGGTCGTGCTGTACGGCGTGCTGAGCCTGACGCTGATCCGCATGCTTCCCGTGGCCCTCGCGCTGCGCGGCACCGGCCTTGCCGGGCCGACGCTGCTGTTCATGGGCTGGTTTGGCCCGCGTGGGCTCGCGTCCATCGTGCTGGGACTCGTGTACCTGGAGCACGAGTCGCAGCTCGCGGGCGAGTCGACGATCCGTCTCGCCGTCATGGCCACCGTGCTTCTCAGCATTCTCGCCCATGGCCTGAGCGCCCAGCCGGGAATACGCAGGTACGCCGCGGCCATCGCGTCGCTGCCGCCCGGTGCGCCGGAGCATCAGGTGCCGGCGACCGCGACGGATGCTCGCGGCACTTCGCACCATCGATCGCCCTGAAGGCGCGGGGACAGGAAACTCCAGCCGACGGGAACGCCGGCTGGCACGGATGACGTGCGCCCGGCCCCGATCGGCGTCCCCGTCCCGGCGCTCTTGCTGCCGAATAGGCGTTAGGTCGGACGACCGGCGCATGCGCCCACCTGCGCGATAATTGCGTTCGTCGCACCCTCCAACCATCCCGACGCATCGACGCCGCGCGAGGTAGCCCGATGAAGTGCACGCTGGTCGGTTCCCGCTTCTTCGGCGCGCAGGTATTCCAGGCGCTGCGCAACGACGGCCTCGACGTCGCGGCGGTGGTCGCGCCCGCGGCGGACGACCGCCTCGCGACGGCGGCGCGCGCCGCAAACGTCCCGCTGCACGTTCTCGCGGATCCGAAGATCGTGCCCGGCGAGGCGATCCCCGAGGGCACCGGGCTCATCGTCTGCGCGCACACGCACGCCCGCGTGTCGGCCGAGGCGCTGGCGCGCTCGCGTCTGGGCGGCATCGGCTACCACCCGTCGCTGCTGCCGCGCCACCGCGGCATCGCCGCGGTCGAGTGGACGATCCTCGAAGGCGACCCGATCGCCGGCGGCACCGTCTACCACCTCGCCGAGCGCTGGGACGCGGGCGCGATCGCCGCGCAGGACTGGTGCTTCGTCGCGAAGGGCGAGGGCGCGCGCGAGCTGTGGGAGCGCGCGCTCGCGCCGATGGGGCTCAGGCTGCTCGTGCAAGTGGTGCGGCATGCCACGGCCCACGGCGCGCTGCCCGCGCAGCCGCAGGACGACCGCTTCGCCACGCGCGCGCCGATGATCCGCAAGAGCGTCGCGCTGAGCGAGGAGCCGCGCGGCAACGTCTCCCTGGTGGTGACCGCGATCGCGCCGGACCGCCCGGGCATCGTGCGCCTGCTCTCGGAGCGGGCGCGCGGCCACGGCGCCAACTGGGCGGGCAGCCGCATGGCAAGCCTCGCCGGGCAGTTCGCCGGAATGGTGCACTTCGAGGTGCCCGCGGAGAACGCGAAGGCGCTCGCCGATTCGCTGCGCGGCCTCGAGTCGTCGGGCATCAGCGTGGTGATCGCGCAGAGCGCGGCGCCGCCGGCGCCGGCCGGCGCGCGCATCGTCCGCCTCGAGCTGGTGGCGCCCGACCGCCCCGGCATCGTGCGCGAGCTGTCGACGAGTCTCGCCGATCGCGGCGTCAGCATCCACGAGCTGGCCACCGAGCTCGTCGACGGCGGCGCCGGCACCGGGCACACGTTCAAGGTGCAGGCGCTGCTGGAGGTGCCGCAGTCGCTGTCCAACGAAGCGCTGCGCGCCTCGCTCGACGCGCTCGCGGCGCAGGCCGCGACCGACATCTCGCTCGGGCCGCGGTGAGGCCCTTCGCGCGAGTCATCGCAGCGTCCTGATGTCGTCGTCCCCGCGCAGGCGGGGACAGGGCCCTCGCGCGAGTCCACGCAACATCGCCATTTCGTCGTCCCCGCGCAGGCGGGGACCCAGTGTCGTTGTCCTGAACTGGTGGCGTGGGACCGAACGACGCTGGGTCCCCGCCTGCGCGGGGACGACGATTGCCCGGTTGTGGGTCCTCGCCCGCGCGGGAACGATGACTGCTAGGCGGCCGGGCCGAGCAGGCGAAACACCGGCACCGGCTTGTCGAAACCCTTGAGCACCAGCGGTTCCAGCGCGTCGAGCGCGAAGCGGTCCTCGAGACTCGCCTTGGCGCGCCGGTCGACCAGCACCTGCCCGCCGCCCGCCTCGCCGCACAGGCGCGCGGAGAGGTTCACCACGCTGCCGATCGCCGAGTAGTCGACGCGGCCCTCGTAGCCGACGGCGCCCAGCGTCGCGTAGCCGCGGGCGATGCCGATGCCGAGCCCGAGCTCGTAGCCCAGCTTCGCCCACCTCGCGGCCAGCGCGACGAACGCCTCCTGCATCGCCAGCGCCATGCGCGCCGCGTGCCCGCAGGGATCGTCGACCGGCAGCGGATCGTTGAAGAAGATGAGGATGCCATCGCCGGCGAAGTGCGGCACGGTGCCCTGGTGCGCGGTGATGATCGGACCCATGCCGGCGTGGAACTCGGAGAGCACCGCCATCACCTCCTCCGGCTCGGCGTTGTCGGTGAAGGAAGTGAACCCGCGCAGGTCGACGAACGCGCAGCAGATGTCGCGCCGGTGCGGCGCCAGCATCGACTGCTCGCCGGCGGACACGATCGCCTCGGCCACGGGCGCCGAGAAGAAGCGCTTGAGCCGCCCCAGGCCCTCGATCTCGGCGACGCAGGCCTGCACGCGCTCCTCGAGCGTGGCGTTCCAGACCCTGAGCTCGGCGGCCTGCCGCGCCACCTCGTCCTGCAGCGTCTTGACGCGCAGCAGCGAGCGCACGCGGGCCAGCAGCTCCGGCTGGTTGATGGGCTTCTGCAGGAAGTCGTCGGCTCCCGCCTCGATGCCCTTGACGCGCTCGCCCTGGGGGTCGAGCGAGGTCACCAGCACGACCGGCAGCAGCGCGGTGGCCGGCTCGGCGCGCAGGCGCCGGCACACGTCGTAGCCGGACAGCCCGGGCATCATGATGTCGAGCAGCACGAGATCGGGCGACTCGTCCGCGACCTTCGCGAGACCCTCCTCGCCCGAGGCCGCGGTGATCGCCGTGTAGCCCTTCGCGGTCAGGATGTCCGCCAGCAGCTTGACGTTCTGCGGCGTGTCGTCGACGACCAGGACCTTCGCACCCACGGCGGACTCACTTTCCCTTGACGTGGCCGCGCACGGTCTCGATGAACGGCTTGAGGCTGATCGGCTTGCCGATGTAGCCGTCGAAGCCCGCCGCGGTGATTTCGCGGCGGTCGGTCTGCATCACGGACGCGGTGACCGCCACCACGGGGATCGCCGCGGTGGCGGCGTCCGCGCGCAGCTGGCGCAGCGCCTCGATGCCGTTGATGCCCGGGAGCTGGATGTCCATCAGCACGAGGTCGGGCACGTGCTCGCGCGCGAGCCGCACGCCCTCCTCGCCGGTGACGGCCTCCAGCGTCGCGTAGCCCTGCGCCTGCAGGATGTCGCGCGCCAGCTTCATGTTCTTGTCGTTGTCCTCGACGATGAGGATCCTGGCGGCGGTGCCCGCGTCGCTCATGCTTCGCCCTCCTGCGCATCTTCGGCGCGGAACGGAATGGTGAACGAGAACGTCGAGCCGCGGCCCGGCTCGCTTTCCAGCCGCATCGTGCCGCCGTGCAGCTCGACGAAGCGGCGCGTGAGCGAAAGTCCGAGCCCCGTGCCCTCCTGCTTGTTCGTGTAGTGCCGGCCGACCTGGCGGAACTCCTCGAACACCGCCTGGTGGTCCTCGGGCGCGATCCCGATGCCGGTGTCGCGCACCGCCACCTCGAGCACGTCGCCGGCACGCCGCGCGAGCACGTCGACGCTGCCGCCGTCGGGCGTGAACTTGACCGCGTTGGTGAGCAGGTTCACCAGGATCTGCTTGAACTTGCGCTCGTCGGCGAAGATCTGGTCGAGCGAAGCCTCGATGTCGTGGCCGAGCGCGATGCCGTGGCGCTGCGCGCGCTCGCGCACCAGCGTCATCGCGTTGTCGATCGCCGTGGGGATGTGGAAGCGCGACGGCTCGAGCTCCATGCGCCCGGCCTCGACCTTGGCGAGGTCGAGGATGTCGTTGATCAGCGCAAGCAGGTGGCGGCCCGAAGCCAGGATGTCCTTGAGGTAGTCGTCCTGCTTGTCGTTGAGCTCGCCGAACATGCGCTCGATCAGGACCTCGGAGAAGCCGATGATCGCGTTGAGCGGCGTGCGCAGCTCGTGCGACATGTTGGCGAGGAACTCGCTCTTGTGCTTGTTCGCGATCTCGAGCTGGCGGCTCTTGTCCTGGATCTCGCCGATCAGCCGCGCGTTCTCGATGGCGATCGCCGCCTGGTCGGCGAACGTGCGCAGCAGCGCGATCTCCTTGTCGGAGAACGCGCCCGGGAAGTCACGCATGACGTGGATCGAGCCGATGCCCGCGCCCTTCCAGAGCATCGGCGCGACCATCGCCGCGCGCATGCCTCCCGCCGTCCATCCTTCGCGGGCGCGCGCGGGCACGTCGGGATCCGCGGCGACGTCTGCGTAGTGCAGGAACTCGCGGCGCAGCACCGCGCGGCCGGTCGCGGTCGTCTCGTCGAGCGGGAGCGGATACATCCGCTCGAGCTCCTCCCGCCCAGGCCCGTGGTACGCGCCGAGGTGCACGGCGCCGTCCTCGCCGACCAGCGTGATCACGGCGAGCCTGCCCTCGAACAGGCGCTCGCAGCTCGCCAGGATGCGCTCGAAGACGGGCGCGGTGTCGGCGATCGAGCTCGAGATCGCGGCGAGCACCTCGCCCGAGGCCTTCTGGTGCTCGAGCGCCTCCCGCGTCTCGTTGAACAGCCGCACGTTCTCGATGGCGATCGCCGCCTGGTCGGCGAACGTCTGCAGCAGCGCGACGGCCCGCGCGTCGAACGGGCGCACGTTGCGCCGGCGCAGCGTCATCACGCCCACCGGCACGGCCTCGCGCATCAGCGGCACGGCGACGACGGTGCGGAACCCCATCTCGAGCGCCAGCCGGTTGCCCTCGGGAAAGTCGCGCGCCGCATCGGGAGCGAGCAGGTCGTCCACGCTCACCGCCGCGCGGTCGACGAAGGCGCGGCCGGCGACGAAGGAGCGATCGACCGCGAAGCTCTCGCCGCGCGCGTCCTCGCCCGGCCCGCCGCCGAGCACGACGGATCCCAGCCTGCCACCCTCGGCAACCAGGACCTGCGCGTCGTCGGCGTCGCACAGCCGCAGCGCGCGCTCGGCCACGGCCTCGACCACCGGCCGCACGTCGGTCGGGGAGGCCGTGATGACGCGCAGCACCTCGCCGATCGCCGTCTGGCGCTCCAGCGCATCGCGCGTCTCGTTGAACAGGCGCACGTTGTCGATGGCGATCGCCGCCTGGCGGGCGAACGTCTCCACCAGCGCGATCTGGTCGGCCGCGAACGCCCGCGGCTCCGAGCGGAACAGGAAGATGGCTCCGTACGCCCCGCCCTCGCGCATCAGCGGCACCGCCAGCGCGGCGCGGATGCGCATCGCGAGGATGTTGTCGCGCGCGCCGAAGAACTCGGCGTCGAGGACCGGCAGGACGTCGGCGATGTGCACGGTCTTCCGGTCCACCGCGGCGCGCCCGCTGATCGAGCTGCGGTCGAGCGGCACGGGGTAGCCAGGGATCGTCATCGTGTGCCGCGGGTCGGTGTAGCTCGCCCGCGGCGCCAGCTCGTCGCCCTGCACGAGCATCACGCGGGCGAACGGCGCCTCGCACAGCTGCGCGGCGCGCTCGGCCACCGCCTCCAGCACCGGCTGCACGTCGGTCGGCGAGCTCGATATCACGCGCAGGATGTCGCTGATCGCAGTCTGCTGGTCGAGCGCGTTGGAGAGCTCGTGCGTGCGCTCGTCGACCTTGCGCTCGAGGCTCGCGTACGACTCCGCGAGCCGGGCGGTCATGCGGTTGAACTGGCTCGCCAGCGTCTCCAGCTCGTCGCCGGTGCGGATGTCGAGACGGTGGTCGAGCTGTCCCTCGCCGATCAGCTGCGCGCTCTCCTGCATCGCGCGGATCGGGCGCACCATGCCGCGGGCGAGGAAAAGCGCGGCGAGCGCCGAGATGGCCAGGCCGCCCAGCAGCAGCACGCCGGTGCGCGCCAGCGACTCGTACAGCCGCGAAAGCACCACTTTCGCGGGCTGCTCGGCGAACACGCGCCAGCCGAGCGTCGCGATGGGAGCGTAGGACGACAGCACCTCGGTCCCGTCGGCGTCGCGCGTCACGCCGACGGTGTGCGCATCGCCAACGGCCTCCAGCGCCCGCTTGACGTGCGGGACCTGCGAGAGGTCCTGCTTCTGCAGCACGCGGCCGATGTCGGGGTGCGCGATCAGGAAGCCGGCCTTGTCGACGACGTAGACCTTCCCCTCCTCGCCGATGCGGATGCGGGTGACCACGTCCCACATGAACTTGAGGTTCACGTCCGCGACCGCGACGGGCCCCTTCGCGCCGCCCGAGCGCACGGCGATCGGCATGTAGGGCTCGGTGTCCTTTTTGAAGTACACCGGGCCGTAGTAGGGCTGGCCGGGGACCGGCTCGCGGAACACGGGCTCGGCGGCCCGGTTGCGGATGCACTCGTCGGCCCGGTCGATCTCGAGGCGCGAGACGTGCAGCTGCTCGCAGCCGTCGGGGGCGATGTAGGCGACGTCCGTCACCTCCGGCACGCGCGTGAGCAGCTTGAGGAACTCGAGCTTGCGCTGCTCCATCGCGTCGGCGCCGAGCTGGGGCAGCGCGGCGCCGCGCAGCTGGCTGTGCACGTTGACGATGTACTGCTCGATGCGGCTCGCCGCGCCGTTCGCCTTCTCCTGCTGCAGCTCGTGCAGCGCCTGCAGCGTCTCCTGGTAGGAGAACCAGAGCGAGATCGAGCTCGGGACCAGCAGCGAGACCGTGACCAGCGCGACGACGAGGAAGAAGTAGCGGCGGAACAGGCGGCCGCGGGGGGCGGGCTCCGCGGCGGCGGGGGCCGCGGGCGCCGGCGGGGCGCCTGCGGCCGCGGCGGAGTGCTGGTCGTTGCGCACGTGGGGCTCGATGCGGAGCTCAGATCACTTCCGCGCGCGCGAGCAGCGTTGCCGGCACGGCGACGCCGAGCTCCTTCGCCGTCGCCCGGTTGACCGCCGTGTGAATGCGCGTCGGCCGCTCGATGGGCATCGACGAGGCGTCGGCGCCGCGCAGGATGCGGATCGCCTGCATGCCGATGAGGTCGTAGGCCTCGTCGAGGTCCGGCCCGCAGCTCGCGAGCGCCCCCGCCACGCAGGCCACCCTCCAGCCGCCGACGATCGGCAGCCTCGTGCGCAGCCCGTAGCGCGCGATGGCCGGCGCCGCCCGCGTCATTGTCGCGTCGGGGAACACCACCACGCCGTCGAGCTTCGCCTGGGTCACGGCACCGAAGACCCGCGGAAGGTCGTCCGCGTTTCGAAGCTCGAAGGTCTCGGTGGCGAGCTTGAGCGCGCGGGCCGCCCGCTCGGTTTCCGCCAGCTCTGCCTCGTAGCCGTAGTGCCGCGCGTTGAGCAGGATGCCGACGCGCCGCACGCCGGGCACCAGTTCGGTGAGGACCTCGAGCCGCTTGCCGACCATCTCCACCACGAGGAAGCTCACGCCGGTCGCGCGCCGCCCCGGGGCGCGGAGGCTGGCGGCCAGGCCCGCGGCGACGAGGTCGCCGCTGAAGGCGACCACCAACGGCACGCGCTGCGCGACCGCGCGGAACACCAGCGGGACGACCGGACCTTGCGCGACGATGAGCTCCACGCCGCTGCGCACCGCCGCCTCGACGATCGCCGCGGCGTCGCTGCCGTCGAGCGCCGGCGTGACCGTCTGCGACGCCAGCGTCGTGCCCTCGACGAACCCCGAGCGCGCGAGCATGTCCTGCACGCGAAACAGGCTCTCCAGTCCGGCCGGCCCCCAGACGTAGGCGACGCGGCGCGGCGCGGCCTTCTGCGCGCGCGCGGCGCCAAGCGCGGCGCCGGCGAGCGCACCGCCCGCCGCACGCAGCGCCAGCCGGCGCGCGGCGCTGGCGGGCGAGCGCCCCGCGGGCGGCTCCGGCACCTGTCCTTCTCCGGGCATGGCGCGAGAGCATACGCCGGATCGACCGGCCGGGACACACCGCAGGGGAACTCGGACGGCGCAAACGTTGGCGCCCCGCGGAGAGCGGGGCGCCGGGGTATTGCGGGCCGGCCGAAGCCGGCCGTCAGGTCAGGTCGATGCCTTCCTCGTCGTCATCGTCGTCGACGTCGTCTTCCTCGCCTTCCTCCTCGTCGTCGTCCGGGTCGCCGATCGGACGCTCGTCGTCGTCATCGTCATCGTCGGGCCCGAACGGAGTGCGGCGGTGCGCGACCGCGGGCCCGCCGGGGTCGAGGGCAGCAACGAGGCACATGCCGGACGGCGCGCGAGACGGCCTACAGCGGCGGGATGCGAAGGTTCTGTCCCGGGTAGATCTTGTCCGGGTGCGACAGCATCGGCTTGTTCGCCTCGAAGATCTTCATGTACTTGTTGGCATCGCCGTAGAACTGCTTGCTGATCTTCGACAGCGTGTCGCCGGAGACCACCGTGTAGTACTGCGCCTCGGGCGCGCTCTGGTCGACGGTCAGCATGTCCTTGACCGCCGCCACGCCGGCCACGTTGCCGCAGCACAGCACGATCTTCTCCTTGGTCGCCTGGTCCGGCGCGACGCCGAACACGGACGCCGTGCTGGTGGCGCCGTCGAAGGTGACGGTCAGGCCCGTCGCGCTCAGGTTCTGCGACTTGACGTACTCGAGGATCGCGTCTCCCGCCGCCGCGTTCGCAGCCTCGATCTTCGCGGGATCGGCCGGTGCCGCCTTCATCTCCGCCATCGCCGCCTGCGCCTTGCCGCGCCCGAAGAGCTTCTCCCCTGCGTCGCGCACGAAATCGATCAGACCCATTGCCACTCCCGGTAGTCGGTTGGTTGGTGTTTCCGCCCGCGCCTGCAGCCCGGACGACCCTTGAGAGCTTACACCTCCGCGCGAGGCCAGGCTTGCGCGGCGGCAAGGCGCCACACCTCGATTTGCTACGATCACGGGCCGCCCTCCGCGGCGCCGAACCCGATGAACGCATTTACCCCGCCTGCCGATGTCCGGCCCGGCTCGCTCGCCGCGTGGCTCGCCGCGCTGCGCCCGCTCACGCTGCCGATTGCCGCCATTCCCGTCGTTGCGGGCACTGCGCTGGCGTGGTCGCTGCACGGCGCGTTCGCCGCGTGGATCGCGGCGCTGTCGCTGGCGGGCGCGCTGCTCGTGCAGGTGATCTCGAACCTGCAGAACGACGTCGGCTACACGGTGCGGGGCGGCGAGACCGGCACGCGAACCGGCTTGCCGCGCGCCACGGCCCGCGGCTGGCTCGGCGTGGGCGAGGTCCGTGCGGCAATCGCCGGCGCGGTCGTCCTCGCCATTGCGGTCGGCGCGCCGCTGATCGCGCTGCGCGGCTGGCCCGTCGCGGCGATCGTCGCGGGCTCGATCGCCGCAGCCTACGCGTACATGGGCGGGCCGCGGCCGATCGCGTACACGCCCTACGGCGAGGCGACCGTCTTCGCGTTCTTCGGCGTCGTCGCGCTGGTGGGTACGATCTATGCGCAGGCCGGGACCGTGGACGGGACCGGCTGGACGGCAGGGGTCGCGTTCGGGCTCCTCGCGGCCGCGGTGCTCAACGTCAACAACCACCGCGACATCGCGCACGACGCCTCGACCGGGCGGCGCACGATGGCCGTCGTGCTCGGCTCGCGCGGCTCGCGGGCGGTCTTCCGCGCGAGCGTGGCGGGCGCATTCTTCCTCGTTCCCCTGATTGCCGGGCTTGCCGGTTCCGCGTGGTACCTTCTGCCGCTGGCGCTGGTGCCGCGGGGATTGCGCCTTCTGCGCGATTTCGACGAAGCCGGCAGCGGCCACGCCCTCACTCCGGTGCTGTTCCGGACCGTATTCCTCGAAGCCGCATTCGGCCTCCTGCTGGCCGCCGGCGCACTGCTTGCCACGATCTTCCGATGACGCTCACCCGCCGCCGCCTGCTCGCCCTCGCCGCCCTTGCCCCGCTCGCCAGCCGGGCGATGGCGCAGGCGACCGCCTTCCCGACGAAGCCCGTCCGCATCGTCGTCCCGTACAACGTGGGGCTCGGCCCCGACGTCGTCGCGCGCGCGGTCGCCGCTTCGATGGAGCAGGCCTGGGGCCAGAGCGTCATCGTCGAGAACAAGCCGGGCGCGGCGGGCATCATCGCGATGTCCGAAGTCAAGCGTGCCGCGCCGGACGGCCACACGCTGTTCGTCGGCGATGCCGGCTCGCTCGCCGCGAACCCGCTGATCTACCGCAACCTCCCCTACCTCGTCTCCGACTTCGCGCCGCTCACCACGCTGTTCAACGCGACGTTCGTCGTCTGGGTGCGCGCCGGCAGCCCGTACAGGACGCTGCGCGAGCTGATCGACGCCGCCAGGGCGCAGCCGGAGAAGATCAGCTACGCGTCGCTGGGCAACGGGCACCCGAGCCAGCTCGCCGTCGAGTCGTTCGCCGCGGCCGCGGGCATCACTCTGCTGCACGTTCCGTTCAAGGACGCCGGCGCAATGATGACCGCGGTGGCCACCGGCGACTGTGACTTCACCACGCTGTCGGCGAACACCTCGTCGGGCATGGTCAAGGCGGGCAAGTGGCGTGGCCTCGCGGTTGCCGCGCCTTCGCGCCTGCGCGAGTACCCGGAGATCCCGACGATCGTCGAGGCCGGCGGCCCGTCGGTGACGATGCAGCCGTGGGCGGCGCTGCTGGGCGTGGCCGGCACGCCCGAGCCGATCCTCGACCGGATCCACAAGCAGACGCTCGCCGCGCTCAACACCCCGGAGATCCGCGCGCGCATCGAGGCGGCCGGCTTCGACGTGCTGCCCTCCACGCCGGCGCAGCTCGTCGAGCGCATCCGCCGCGACGTCGCCACGTACACGCCGCTGGTGGCGAGCGGCCGCGTGAGGGTCGAGTAGCGGCCGCCCCGGCGGGCCGGCCGCCGCCGGGGGCGGAAATGCCACAGCCGACGAAGCGGCGCCGCCGCCGGACGGAGCGCCCTTGTGCGCCGCCCTCCTCCCCCCTAGCATGACCGCACGCGACACCTGTTCCTCCGAGGGGTAGCCCATGAACGCCCGACCCGTCCTGGCCAGCGCACGCGCCGCCGTCGTCGCGGCCGCCCTGCTCTCTCCCGCCGCGCAGGCGGTGACCTGCTTCGTCGTGATGGACCGCAGCGAGAACGTCATCTACCGCGACGTGTTGCCGCCGGTCGACCTCTCCGACGCCGGCAAGCCGGCGCGCGAGGCGATGCGCCAGCGCGGCGAGCACTTCCTGTTCCTCGAGTCCGAGTCCTGCCCGCGCATGGAGTTCTTCACCGGTGGCGCGGGCAACGTCGCTCTCGCGCTCGACCAGACGCTGGCGCCGACGACAGTGCAGGCGAAGCCCGCCGCCGAAGCGCCCGCCAAGCCCGCGGCCGCCGCGCCCGCAAGGCCTGCGGCGGCAGCCCCCGCCAAGCAACGCTAGGTTTGAAGCTTCGATACGTTGTTTCGCCGATCCATGAATTCAGTTCATGCGTCGTCCCCGCGAAGGCGGGGACCCAGCGTCTCGTCGATTCGACAGGCTGGTTGGCACGAAAGACACTGGGTCCCCGCCTTCGCGGGGACGACGACTCGTGGATGCGAGCAGCGCATGCCTTGCAGCAACAGCGTCTTGACAGATGACAGCTAGGCGGTCAGACCGCGCCGATCAGGCCGGCGCGCGCGCCCAGAACTGGTACATCTGGGCGAAGGTGTCGGGACGGCGCTCCTCGAAGAGCTGCCAGTTGCCAAGGCCCGTCAGCGCAACGTCGCCGGGAAACTCCGCCCGGTAGTCGGCCGGCACGCGGTCGTCGCCGAACTCGAAGCCGACGAATCCGAGGTCCAGCTCGTCCAGCATCGCGGCAAGCTGCGGGATGGTGAAGCGCGTCTCCTGCGCGTGGAACAGGAGGTCGCGGCACCCGCTCAGGCTGTAGAAGTCCGCGCCCTGCGCCACGCGCGCGAGCAGCGGGTCGTCCCGGCGCGCCAGGATCGCGTCGCGGCAGGCCCGGATGCCTTCGGGGGTCGATCCGAGCCCCAGCTCGGCGATCAGTTCCCGCGCGCGCACGACGTGGCGCCGCGCGGTCTCGCTGTAGAGGCCGATGCGCATGAAGCCGCCGGGCTTCACCAGGCCGCGCAGCGTCCGCCAACCGGCGAGCGGATCTGCGAGGTGGTGCAGCACGCCCGAGCACTCGACGAGGTCGAAGCGTTCGTCGAGCGCGCCAAGTTCCGTGAGGTCCGCCTGGCGGTAGTCGATGCCCGCAACGCCGAGCTCCCGGGCCTTGCGGATCGCGTAGGCGAGGCTCGCGAGGCTCAGGTCGAACGCGAGCAAGCGCGCGACGAGGAAGCGGCGAGCCGACTCCAGCGACTGCCGGCCGGTCCCGCAGCCGGCGACGAGGACGCTGGCGGGCCCGGCGGGCGCGCCGTCGAGCGTCGCGTGCGGGAAGAGGCGGCGCAGGAAGTCGCCGATGGACGCCGGCGCGCTGCTCGTGCGCAGGCGCTGCCAGCGCGGATACGGGTTCGCCTCGTACTGTTCGCGCACGAGCGCGGAGACGCCACCGCCGATCGCGGTCAGCGCCGGAATCGCCGCGGCGATGCGGCGCTCCTCGGCGGGCTCGGCGATCTGCCGCTGCGCCAGCCGGGCGAGCGGCGTCGACGCGAGTTCGGCGGCGATCGCTTGCGCGTCGTCGAGCGCGTGGAGCGGGCGGTAGCAGCCGAACAGCGCGTACCAGTGCAGCGGCACGCTGCCGCGCCCCGCGCGCACCCGGGCGATGGCGCCCGCGAGTGCCGCTACGCCGTCGCCCTCCAAGGCCGGCTCCGCGCTCACGTACTCGGTGTTGAAGCCCTGTTGCGCGATTGCCGCAGTGGCGGCAAGCGGCAACGCCGGCTCGGCTTCCGGCGCTTCCGTCCACCCGGCGAGCAGCGCGCCCCTCGTGGCGGCGACGAGGCGCTGCAGCGCCGCGTGCGGGACGATCGCCTCTTCCAGCAGGCGCTGCGCCAGCGGCAGGCCGAACAGGGCGCGGGCGTGATGCCGCGCTGCCTGCCAGCTTCCGGCGTCGAAGGTCGCCGCCTCCGCCAACGCCCCCTGCAGCGCGATCGCCGCCGGGTGCAAGGCGAGGAGGCTCGCGACGGGGCGCGCCATCCGCGCCGGGTCGACCGCGGGGTGGCCCAGCGCGCGGAACAGCGCCTCGTGCACGCGCGAATCCGCCGTGTAGCCGAGGTCGAGGTCGCGCGCTGCCACCTCGAGCTGCACCCAGTAGGCGTCACTGCTGCCGTCGATGTCCAGCGCGGCGACGATGCTCGCGAGTGCATCGAGCCGCGCTGCCGCGGTGGTGCTTCCCTCGCCTGCAGCCAAGCGCAGCGCCGCCCGCGAAAGGTTGTAGTGCGCTTCGTGGAAGCGCGGGTCGAGCGCCACGGCGCGCGCGAAGTCCGCGCGCGCCCCCGCGGCGTCGCCCAGCGCCAGCGCGGCATTGCCGCGCCCGTTCAGCGCGTCCGGGAAGTCGCGGCGGATCGCCAGCGCACGCGCGAAGCTCGCGTGCGCCGCCGCGAAGTCGCCGCGGTCGAGCAGCGCCATGCCGAGATTCGCGTGCAGCTCGGGCAGCGTCGGGTCGATCGCGAGCGCGGCATCGAGCTCGGCGATCGCCCTGTCCACCCGGCCCATGCGGCGGCACGCGATCGCGAGGTGGCCGCGCAGCGCCGGGTCGCGCGCGTCGATCTCCACCGCGCGGCGCAGCAGAGGCTCGGCCCGGCTCGCCTGTCCCAGCTGGAGCGCGAGCACGCCGGCGGCGTGCAGTGCCTGCGCGTCGCGAGGCAGCCCCGGCTCGATGGCGTCGAGCATCGCGGCAGCACCGGCGCGATCCCCCGCGCGCAGCGCGTGGAATGCGCGCTCGATCGACCGGCCGTCGAGCACCGGAGCCTGGTGCGCGGCCGCAAGCCGCCGCCTTTTCTCGCCCATCGCTGCGCAACCGGTTCCGCCGGAAGTACGGGACGCCGCGAAATGTACACGCTTCCGCCCTCGCCCGGCGGCGCCGAGCGCCGCCCCGTCAGCGCTCGTCGTCGCTCAGCGCGGTGCCCAGCGCCTTGACGGCGACGGCTGCGACGAGCGCGGTCACGAGCACGCCGCACACGCCGATCGCGATCGCCAGCGCGCGCGAGACCTGGCGCTTGGGCACCAGGTCGCCATAGCCGATGGTCAGCCCGGAGACGAACGTGAAGTAGAGCGCGTCCAGCACCGGCCAGCCCTCGAGTACGCCAATGACGAGTCCCGCCGCGACCATCAGGGCAAGCAGCACGGAGAGGATCGGCCACACGACACGCAGGCCCGACCCGAGCCCGGCGAGGAAGCGCCTGCGCATCGTGCGCGCGTCCATGTCGCTAGCCCTGGGGCGGGAGCAGGTACAACGCGATCGCGAACGTGAGGTACACGGCCAGCACCAGCGCGCCGGTGAACCACGCGCTGCGCCCGCCGTTGCAGATCATCATCGCGGTGAGGGTCGCGAACAGCATCATGGCCACCGCGCCGGGCCAGAACTCGAGCGTCATCGGCGCCGGCGCGACGAAGTAGCTCGCCACGACGAGCACGGGGGCGACGAACAGCGCGATCTGCGTCGCGCTGCCGAGCGCGATGCCCACGGAGAGGTCGAGCCGGTTGCGGCGCGCGCCGGAGAACGCGGAGGCCATCTCGGCAGCGCCGCCGACCAGCGCCACGACGATGAAGCCGACGAACGCGTCGGTCATTCCCATCGTGCGAGCCGCCTCCTCGACGGAGGCGACGAAGACCTCGCTCACCAGAGCGACGAGGACCGTGACGGCGGCAAGCACGACGAGCGCCGCGGGAAGCGGCCACGGCTCGCCCTCGGCGGCATCGTGATGCGCGGCGGCCTGGAAGAACTCCTTGTGCGTCTTCAGCGTGAAAAGGAGGCCGAGCAGGTACACCAGCATCATCAGCACGGCGAGCGCGAGGCTCAACTGGGTGGCGAACGCGCCGTCGGCCGCGCGCGACCCTGAGGCGACGGTGGACGGCACCATCAGCGCGATCGTGGCGAGGAACAACTGCGCGGCCTGCAGGCGCGCAGAGCCGGCATTGAACTCCTGCGTGTGGTGCTTCAGCCCGCCGAGCAGGAACGACGCGCCGAGCATGAACAGCGTGTTCGTCACGATCGCGCCGGCGATCGACGCCTTGACCAGCATCATCTGGCCCGCAGCCAGCGCGGTGAGCGCGATCACCAGCTCGGTCAGGTTGCCGAGCGTGGCGTTGAGCAGCCCGCCAACCGTGTCGCCGGTGCGCGCGGCCACGGCCTCCGTCGCCTGGCTCAGCAGGGCCGCCAGCGGCACGATGGCAAGCACGGACAGCACGAACAGCAGCGTCCCCGACCGCGGCCCCAGGTGCTCGGCCAGCAGCACCGCGGGCACGAACACGAGCAGCCACAGCAGCGGACTGCCGCGAATCGCCTGCCAGACGCGCGCCATGACCCCACGCTACCAGCGGGCCGCGCGCTCCGCTAGGCCTTTCTGGACAAATCGGCCGTCAGTAGCGCGCGTTGCCCGGCGTGCGCGGGAACGGGATCACGTCGCGCACGTTGGCGAGCCCGGTGACGTAGGCGACGGTGCGCTCGAACCCGAGCCCGAAGCCCGCGTGCGGCACCGTGCCGTAGCGGCGCAGGTCGCGGTACCAGCCGTAGTGCGCGGGGTCGAGGCCGGCGTCCTTCATCCGCTCGTCGAGGACGGCGAGGCGCTCCTCGCGCTGGCTGCCGCCGACGATCTCGCCGATGCCGGGCGCCAGCACGTCCATCGCCGCGACCGTCTTCCCGTCGTCGTTGAGCCGCATGTAGAACGCCTTGATCTCGCGCGGGTAGTCGGTGAGGATCACCGGCCGGCCGACGTGCTTCTCAGCGAGGTAGCGCTCGTGCTCGCTCTGCAGGTCGATGCCCCACTTCACCGGGAACTCGAACTTCTGCTTCGCGCGCGAGAGCGCGTCGATCGCCTCGGTGTAGGTCATGCGCGCGAACTCCGCGTCGGCGATGGCCGCCAGCTTCGCGATCACGCCCTTCTCGATGCGCTCCTCGAAGAACGCCATGTCGTCGGGACGCTCGGCGAGCACCGTCCGGAAGACGTGCCTGAGCAGCGCCTCGGCGAGGTCGGCGTTCTCCTTGAGCGAGGCGAACGCGATCTCCGGCTCGATCATCCAGAACTCGGCGAGATGGCGGCTCGTGTTCGAGTTCTCGGCGCGGAACGTCGGGCCGAACGTGTAGACCTTCGACAGCGCGAGGCAGTACGACTCGACGTTGAGCTGCCCGGACACGGTGAGGAACGCCTCGCGGCCGAAGAAGTCCTGCGCGAAGTCGACCTTGCCCTCCGGCGTTCGCGGCAGGTTCGCGAGGTCGAGCGTGGAGACGCGGAACAGCTCGCCCGCGCCCTCGGCGTCGGAAGCGGTGATGATCGGCGTGTGTATCCACAGGAAGCCGCGCTCGTGGAAGAAGCGGTGGATCGCCTGCGCGATCGTGTTGCGCACGCGCGTCATCGCGCCGATGACGTTCGTGCGGGGCCGCAGGTGCGCGACCTCGCGCAGGAACTCGAGCGTGTGCGGCTTCGGCTGGATCGGGTAGGTGTCGGGGTCCTCGACCCAGCCCACGACGCGCAGCGCCTCGGCCTGCATCTCGAACGGCTGGCCCTTCGCCGGCGAGGGCACGATGCGGCCGGTCGCCTCGACGGCGCAGCCGGCGGTGAGGTGCAGCACCTCGCGCTCGTAGTTCGACAGCGTGCTCGGCGCAACCACCTGCACCGGGTGGAACGACGAGCCGTCGGACACGTGGACGAAGGAGATGCCTGCCTTGGAGTCGCGGCGGGTGCGCACCCACCCCTGCAACGTGACCGGTGCGTCGGCAGGCGCGCGGCCGGCGAGGACGTCGGCGCAGGCGAGAAGTGTCATGGTCGCGAATACCCGGGCAAAGCCGGTATTCTAATGAGGTTGGCGCAAGGGCATTGCACTGCGTCGTCGTTCCCGCGCAGGCGGGGACCCGGCGTCTTTCGCCGGAACAGCAGGTCGCAGTCGTCCTCGCGCATAATGGAGTTCGCGCGGGCGCATTGCACGCTGTCGTTGTCCCCGCGCAGGCGGGGACCGCGTGTCCTTGGCCACCGGCCGCGAGAGTCAATTCGAATTCGCTGGGTCCCCGCCTGCGCGGGGACGACGAAGCCCGGGCAAACGCTACAGCGAATCCGTCGACCTCTCCCGCACGCCACCAGACCGCCATGCTCGCAGCGTCCCTCACGCCCCGCGCCATCGTGCAGCAGCTCGACGAGTACGTCGTCGGCCAGGACGAGGCCAAGCGCGTCGTCGCGGTGGCCGTGTGGACGCACTTCCGCAAGATCGCCCGCTCGCAGGCGAAACAGCTCCCGCTGGAGAAGAGCAACGTGCTGCTGATCGGAGCCTCGGGCACCGGCAAGACGCTGCTGTGCGAGACGCTCTCGCGCATCCTCGGCGTGCCGTTCGTCACCGCCGAGGCGACCTCGCTCGCGCAGTCGCGCTTCGTCAACGACGAGATCGAGGCGATCATGCAGCGCCTGCTCGACAAGGCCGGCGGCGACGCCGACCGCGCCGGGCGCGGCATCGTGTTCATCGACGAGATCGACAAGCTCAAGGCGGCCGGCACCGACCTGCGCGCGGTGTCGGGCGAGTCGGTGCAGCACGCGCTCCTCAAGATCATGGAAGGCGCGCAGGTGCGCGTGGCCGACGGCCGCTACGTCGACACCACGCGCGTGCTGTTCATCTGCGGCGGCGCGTTCGTGGGCCTGGAGAAGATCCTCAAGGACACGCACGGCTACGGCTTCATCGCCACGTCGAACGAGGAGAGCCGCGCGATCCTCGCGCGCCTCAACTCGCGCGTGAAGCCGACCGACCTGTTCGCCTACGGGCTGATCCCCGAGTTCACCGGCCGCCTGCCGGTGATCGCCCGCTTCGGCGACCTGTCGAAGGCGATGCTGGTGCGGATCATGACCGAGCCGCGCAACGCCATCTACGCGCAGTTCCGCGACCTGTTCGCCGCCGAGGGCGTGGAGCTCGACGTCGCGCCGCGCGTGTTCGAGCAGGTCGCCGAGGTGGCGCTGGAGTACAAGACCGGCGCGCGCAGCCTGCGCGGCATCTTCGAGGAGCTGATGTCGCCGGTGCTCTTCGAGCTGCCCGAGCGCAAGGGCGCGAAGCGCGTTGCGTTTGCGTCGCTGTTCGCCGAGCCCGCCTGGAGCTGACTAGTGGACTGTAACGGTCAAATCGGTAGTGGAGATGTGCGCGACATCGATGGTTTGCATAGGCACCCCTGGTGAGGCGATTCGCGTCGAGCGCTAGGCGCCGGGGCGCAGCAAGGGTAGGTCCCCTTGCAAGACCCGGCAA
>Ga0224500_10000180_pt1 | contig 46772 bp, 41 predicted proteins | sample SF_Oct11_sed_USG_FD_168126 | JGI IMG/M metagenome (GOLD analysis project Ga0224500, IMG submission 168126) | Sediment microbial communities from San Francisco Bay, California, United States - SF_Oct11_sed_USGS_4_1 | ecosystem: Environmental > Aquatic > Marine > Sediment | place: USA: California...
ACTCGGAGTTCTGAGGGTGCGTCGCCACGGCGGCGGGGTGGCAGAGTGGCCATGCAGCGGACTGCAAATCCGTGTACGCCGGTTCGATTCCGACCCCCGCCTCCAGATTTTCCTCGGCCGTCTCCCGGACCGTCCGTCGCGGTGCGCCGATGAACGGCCGCTAATTCGAACTGATACGCTGTGGATCACCGCCGCGGTGGTGAAACTGGTAGACACAGCGGACTTAAAATCCGCCGCAAGCGAAAGCGAGCATGCCGGTTCGATCCCGGCCCGCGGCACCAACCGACATGATGAAAGTCTTCAACCTTTCCTGCGAACTCGAACACACGTTCGAGGGCTGGTTCGCGTCGCACGAGGAATTCGACCGCCAGATCGCGGCCGATCTCGTCGCGTGCCCGGTGTGCGGCAGCCATGACGTCAGGAAGCTCCTTTCGGCGCCGCACCTGAACATCAGCGGCGCGCAGGAGCCGGCCGCGGCCGGGAAGGAACCGGCGAAGGAACCGGTCGCCATGCCGAACGAGGCGGCGATGCGCGCGATGCTGGCGCAGATGGCCAGGCACATCATCGCGAACACCGAGGATGTCGGCGAGCAGTTCCCCGAGGAAGCGCGCCGCATCCACTACGAGGAGGCGCCCAGGCGGTCGATCCGCGGCGTCGCCTCGAAGGAAGAGGCGGCGGCGCTGGAAGACGAGGGCATCGAGGTGATGCCCCTGCCGCTCGCCGATGCGCTGAAGAACACGCTGCAGTAGCAGCGCTGGCCGGCTACCTCTTCTCGTACTGCGTCGCGCCGAACAGCACCGCCTTTTCCTTGTCGCCGGTCAGCGGCTTGCGGCGGTCCGCGAGGACCTTCACGCCGAGCTGCACGGCCGGTCGCGCATCGATCGCCTCGTACCAGCGCTTGACGTTCGGATAGTCGGCGAGGTCGACGCCCTGGTTCGCGTGCGAGCGCGTCCACGGGAACATCGCGATGTCGGCGATCGAATACTCGCCGGCGAAGTACTCCGCGTCCCCGAGCCGCCGGTCCATCACGCCGTACAGGCGCTTCGCCTCGTTGGTGTAGCGGTTGAACGCGTATTCGATCTTCTCCGGCGCATAGAGGCGGAAGTGGTGAGCCTGGCCGAGCATGGGGCCGAGCCCGCCCATCTGGAACATCAGCCACTGCAGTGCGAGGTACTTGCCGCGCACGTCCGCAGGGAGCAAGCGCCCCGTCTTGGCCGCCAGGTAGATCAGGATCGCGCCGGACTCGAACAGCGAAATCGGCTTGCCGTCCGGACCGTCGCTGTCGACGATCGCCGGGATCTTGTTGTTCGGGCTGATCTTCAGGAAGTCGGGCTTGAACTGGTCGCCGGCCCCGATGTCGACCGCGTGCACCCGGTACGGCAGGGCGCACTCCTCGAGCATGATGTGGACCTTGTGGCCGTTCGGGGTTGCCCAGCTGTAGAGATCGATCATGGCGTGCTCCCGGTGCGGGGCGGTAGCGTGACGTGCTTCGCGATCTCGACTTTCGCGATCGCGTTGCGGTGCACTTCGTCGGGACCGTCGGCGAGGCGCAGCGTGCGGGCCAGTGCATAGGCGTAGGCCAGCGGGAAGTCGTCGCTGACGCCGGCACCGCCGTGTGCCTGGATCGACCAGTCGAGCACGGTGCATGCCACGTTGGGTGCGACGACCTTGATCATGGCGATCTCGGCCTTCGCAGCCTTGTTGCCGACGGTGTCCATCATGTACGCCGCCTTCAGCGTCAGCAGGCGCGCCTGGTCGATCAGGCAGCGCGCCTCGGCGATGCGTTCCTGCCACACGGTCTGCCGGGCGATCGGCCCGCCGAACGCGACGCGGCTGGCGAGTCGCTTGCACATGAGTTCCAGCGCGCGCTCGGCCAGTCCCAGGCAGCGCATGCAGTGATGGATCCGGCCCGGTCCGAGGCGGCCCTGCGCTATCTCGAAGCCGCGGCCCTCGCCGAGCAGGATGTTGGACGCCGGCACCCGCACGTTCACGAAGTCGGTTTCCATGTGGCCGTGCGGCGCGTCGTCGTATCCGAACACGCCCAGCGGGCGCAGCACCTTCATGCCCTGGGTGCCCGATGGCACCAGGATCATCGACTGCTGCTGGTGCTTCGGCGCGTCCGGGTCGGTCTTGCCCATCACGATGTAGAGCCTGCAGCGCGGATCGCCCGCGCCCGACGTCCACCACTTGCGGCCGTTGATCACGTAGTCGTCGCCGTCGCGGCGGATCTCGGTCTGGATGTTGGTGGCATCGGACGAAGCGACCGCCGGCTCCGTCATCGCGAACCCCGAGCGAATGTCGCCGGCAAGCAGCGGTTCCAGCCACTGCTCCTTCTGCTCCGGGGTGCCATAGCGTTCGATCGTTTCCATGTTGCCGGTGTCGGGCGCGCTGCAGTTGAAGACCTCGCTCGCCCAAGGCACGCGGCCCATGATCTCGGCGAGCGGCGCGTACTCGATGTTCTTCAGGCCCGCGCCGCGCGGAGAATCGGGGAGGAACAGGTTCCACAGGCCGGCGGACTTCGCCTTGACCTTCAGTTCCTCGACGATGCGCGTCGGCGTCCAGCGCACGCCGCTGCGCGTGTTCTCCTCGATCTCGGTGTAGAAGCGACGCTCGTTCGGATAGACGTGTTCCTGCATGAACCCGTCGACGCGGGCGCGCAGGTCCTGGACCCTGGGGCTGTAATCGAAGTGCATCGTGGTTCCTCCTCCGAGGAGGATAGCGCAGCGATCTTGGAGCCCGCGGCGACGCGCGTTACAGTGCAGCGAGGAGGCACCGATTGCTCGGCAGTGAGAAAGGCAGGGCGACATGAAAGCAGTGCTGTGCGTGGAGTGGGGCCCGCCCGAGAAGCTCGTGGTGGCGGAAGTCGCGGCGCCGGAGCCGAAGGCCGGGGAAGTCCGCGTGCGGGTCGCGGCCGCCGGAGTCAACTTCCCGGACGCGCTCATCGTGCAGAAGAAGTACCAGATCCAGCCGCCGTTGCCGTTCACGCCCGGGACCGAAGTCGCGGGCACCGTGGACGCCGTGGGCGAGGGCGTGCGGCACGTGAAGGCCGGCGACCGGGTGATCGCGTTCGTCGGCCTCGGCGGGTTCGCCGAATTCGCGTGTGCGCCGGCCGCCCTCGTCGCGCCGATTCCGTCCGGTGTCAGCGACGAGGTGGCGGCCGCCTTCACGCTGACCTACGCGACGTCGCACCATGCGCTGTTCGACCGCGGCGCGCTGAAGGGCGGCGAGACTCTGCTGGTGCTGGGTGCCGGCGGCGGCGTGGGGCTGGCGGCGGTGGAACTCGGCAAGATCGCGGGGGCGCGCGTCATCGCCGCGGCCTCGAGCGAGGAAAAACTGCAGGCCGCGCGCGAGCACGGTGCTGACGTGCTGGTCGACTACGCGAAGCAGGACCTGCGGGAAGCCGTGAAGGCAGCCACCGACGGCAAGGGCGTCGACATGGTGTACGACCCCGTGGGCGGGCCGCTGACCGAAGCCGCGATTCGCTCGCTGGCGTGGCGCGGCCGCCTGCTGGTGATCGGGTTCGCGCAGGGCGAGATCCCGCGGATCCCGGCGAATCTCCTGCTGATCAAGGGGGCCTCGGCGGTCGGCGTGTTCTGGGGCGAATTCGCGAAGCGGGAGCCGAAGGCCAACGGCGCGATGCTGGCCGAACTCTTCGGCTGGCTGGCCGCCGGCAAGCTGCGGCCGCACGTCTCGAAGACCTTCTCCCTGCACGACGTCCCGCTGGCGTTGCGTTCGCTGCTGGACCGCACCGCCGTGGGCAAGCTGGTCGTCGTTCCATCCAAGTGAGGATCCGCATGGTCTGCACTCTGATGCGTGTCGCGCTGACCGTGTTCGCGTTCGCCGTGCCGGGCCCGGCGGTGGTTGCCGCCGAGCGCGCGATCGACAAGGAGATCGTGGTCGCGGCGACTCCGCAACAGGTGTGGAACGCGTGGACGACGCGCGCAGGAATCACGAGCTTCTTCGCGCCGGACGCGAACATCGACGCGCGGGTCGACGGGGCGTTCGAGATCTACATCAATCCTCTGGCAGAACCGGGGTTGAAGGGCGCGGACGGGATGCGCTTCCTGGCGCTGCAGCCGCCGCGCATGCTGTCTTTCACGTGGAACGCGCCGCCCAGCCTTCCCGAGGCGCGTCAGCAGCGTACCTTCGTCGTCGTCCGCATCCAGCCGATCGGCGAGAAGGAAACCCGCGTGACCCTGCACCACAGCGGCTGGGGTGACGGCGGCGAATGGGACAAGGCCTACGGCTACTTCGACCGCGCCTGGGGCAACGTGCTCGGAAACCTGAAGAAGAGCTTCGAGTCCGGCCCGATCGACTGGACGGCCTGGCTCGAGCAGATGCGCAAGGCGCAGCCGAAGTGATGCGCGTCAGGCGTTCGCGCGGAAGTAGCGCGGTTCGCTGAAGATCGACGCGAGCTCGACGCGCCGCACTTCGGGGTGGTCGGGGACGGCGAACAGCACGGGCGCGAGCAGTTCCTCGAACAGCCCCCGCAGGCTGCGGGCCCCTGACTTGTATTCGAGCGCCAGGTCGGCGATCTCCTCGAACACGCGCGGCTCCACCACCAGGTCGACGTGGTGCGCCTTGAGGATGGCCCGGAACTGGCGGTAGATGCAGTTGCGCGGCTCCGTCATGATCCGCACCAGCATGTCGCGCGAGAGGTCGCGCAGGCGCGCGACGATGGCCAGGCGTCCGGTGAACTCGGGAATCAGCCCGAACTTCACGAGGTCGTCCGGCTTCACGCGTTCGTTCAGGCTTTCGAGGATGCGCCGGTCGTCCGCCGCCGAGGTGGCGACGAAGCCGAACCCGTGGCTGGCGGACATGATCTCCTCCAGGCCCACGAACGCGCCGCCACAGATGAAGAGCACGTGCGAGGTGTCGAGGTACTGGCCCCCGGACAGCCGCACCGGCGCGCCTTCCATGATCTTCAGCAACGCGTGCTGCACGCTCTCGCCCGAGGTCCCGTGGTCGGCGGAAAGCGACGCGGACTTCAGCTTGTCGACCTCGTCGATGAAGACGATCCCGCGTTGGGTGCGCTCGACGTCTCCGGCGGCCTTGTCGTGCAGGCGCTCCAGGATGGCCTGGATCTCGTCATTCACGTAGCGTGATTGCGCGAGCGAGGTTGCGTCCGCCGTCACGAACGGCACCGACAGCAGGCGCGCCAGCGACTCGCACAGGAGCGTCTTGCCGGTGCCGGTCGGCCCGACGAGCAGCACGTTGCTCTTGGTGATCTCCAGGCCGTCCTCGCGCGCGAGCGCGAGCTTGCGGTAGTGGGCGTAGACCGCGACGGCGAGCGTCCGCTTGGCGGCGTCCTGGCCGATCACGTATTCGTCGAGGTGGCGGACGATCGCGCTGGGGTTGGGGCAGGTGTCGAGGGAATCCACGGCGGCCTCAGGTGCGTTCTGCATACTGCCATCCGAGTTCGGCCAGCGCGCGCGCGTTGTCGCCGGACTTCAGCGCATTGTCGGACGACGCTATGCCCTCGGTCGCTCTCTTGTACACGCCCTGCAGGATGGCGGCGATCCGGAACAGGTTGTAGGCGAGATAGAAGTTCCAGTGCTCGATCGGGCCGCGGCCGGTCCGCTCGGCGTAGCTTCGGATGTAGTCGGCCTCGCTGGGAATGCCGAGCGCGGCGTGGTCCAGTCCTGCGATGCCGCGGAAGGCGCCCGGGGCGATGTGCCAGCTCATGCAGTGGTACGAGAAGTCCGCGAGCGGATGCCCGAGCGTCGACAGTTCCCAGTCGAGTACGGCGATGATGCGGGCCTCGGTGGGATGGAACACGAGGTTGTCCATCCGGTAGTCGCCGTGCACCACGGTCGTCTCGTCGCCCGGCGGGATGTGCTGCGGCAGCCAGTCGATGAGCCTGTCCATCGCTTCGATGCGCTGCGTTTCGGAGGCCCGGTACTGCCTGCTCCAGCGCCCGATCTGCCGCTCGAAGTAGTTTCCGGTCTTGCCGTAGTCGGCGAGGCCGGCACGCTCGATGTCGACGGTGTGCAGGCGCGCGATCACGCGGTTCATCTCGTCGTAGATCGACGAGCGCTCGGCCGCCGACAGGCCCGGCAGCGACTGCTCCCAGAAGATGCGGCCCTCGACGTGCTCCATCAGGTAGAACGCGCGTCCGATCACGCTCTCGTCTTCCACCAGCAGCAGGGTCCATGGCACCGGGATGCCCTGCGACGCGAGCGCGCGCATCACGTGGAATTCCCGCTCGACCGCGTGCGCGGACGGCAGCAGCTTGGCTGACGGTCCGGGCTTGCTGCGCATCACGTAGCGTGCGGTCGGCGTGGTCAGCAGGTAGGTCGGGTTCGACTGGCCGCCCTGGAACTGCTGCACCGACAGCGGCCCGCGGAACTCGGGCAGGTGCTGCTCGAGGTGCGCCGCGAGCCGCTCGACGTCGAACCGATGCCGCGCCGTCACTTCGCCAAGCTGACTCATTCGTTGCCTCCGGCGCCGCGCGACGAGCGCAGCTTCATGTACTGGCCCAGCAGGTGCTCCATTGTGGACAGGCGCGACGCGGTCTGCAGCGTGTCGAGCGCGCAGAAGTTGACGACGCGCACGATGCTGGTCGCCACGCTCGGGCCGACGTCGATCACGTTGAGGCAGCCCGGGTCCTGTGCCAGGCCGCCGAGGAACACGGGCTGGCCCGTCAGGAACCACGAAAGGATGCCGCGGTTGACGCCGCCGTGCAGCACGACGAGCACCGTGTCCCAGTCGTCTTCGGCGAGCAGTCGCTGGATCGCCGGCAGCGTGCGGTCGAGCAATTCGCCGATCGTCTCGCCGTTCAGGAAACGCGTTTCCCGCGGCACCGGTCCCTCGAAGGCGCCGATGAAGGCCGAGCGCAGTTCGGCGTCCGGAATGCTCGCCAGCGGCCCGCCGCGGATCTCCTGCAGTTCGGCGCGGTGTTCGACGGGCGGCGCCGCCGCCGCGGCTCGCAGCACGTGCTCCGCGGTGGTCCGCGTGCGCACGAGTCCGCTGGTGATCGCGCGATCGATGCGCACGCCCGAGGCGGCGATCGCCGTGCCCATCGCACGCGCCTGCTCGACTCCTCGCGCGGTCAACGGCACGTCGTCGGGCGGGTAGGGGCGGCCGTGCTCGTCGAAGTACTCGACCGCGCCATGGCGCATCAGCAGGATGCGGCGGCGTTCGACGTGCATCAGCGAGCCTTCACGACGCTGGTTGCGACAAGGGCGTCGATGTCGCCGGTCGCGTACCCGAGCTCGGCCAGCACGGCGCGCGTCTGTTCGCCCTGCGCCGGTGCCGGTGCCGGCATCCATCCGTGGCCGCCGAGTTGCGCGAGCGGCGCGATCTCGGTGACGTCGCCCTTCCGCACGACCAGGCCGCGCGCCCGGTGATGCGGGTGCTCCAGCGCCTCCGCCGGGGTCAGCACCGGCGTGACACAGCAGTCGACCCCATCGAACACTGCCAGCCATTCGGCCAGGCCTTTCTCGCCGACGCGGCGCGCCACGCGGGCGATCGTCGCCCGTGCTGCGTCGGAGCCCGGCGCTTCGCCGTACGCCCAATGGCGTTCGACGAGTTCCGGGAGCGCGGCGGCCCCGCAGAAGGCCTTCCAGAACTTGTGCTCCAGCGCGCCGACGGCGAGGTGGCGATCGTCGGCGGTGCGGTAGACGCGATAGCAGGCCACGCCTCCGGTCAGCAGCGATTGCTCGGCCCGCGGCGTGCCGCCGGCGTCGAGTTCCGAGACCGGAAAGAAGTGGTGCGCGAGCAGGCCGTCGGTCATCGCGATGTCGAGATAGCGGCCCTGGCCGGACCGCTGCGCGGACAGCAGCGCGGCGAGCACCATGCCCAGCGCCGACAGGGTTCCGCCAAGCAGGTCGCCCATCTGCAGGTTGGGGATGGCGGGCTCGCCGTGGGCGCGGTTCTGGTCGAGCACGCCGGTCATGGCGATGTAATTGATGTCATGGCCGGCGCGCTGCGCGAGTGGCCCCGTCTGCCCGTAGCCCGAAAGGGAGCACACCACCAGCTTCGGATTCTCGGCGTGCAGCGTTTCCCAGCCGAGGCCGAGGCGGTCGAGCACGCCTGGGCGGAAGCCCTCGATCAGCGCATCCGCGCGTCGCGCCAGCCGCAGCAGCACTTCGCGACCCTGCGGACTCTTGAGGTCGATCGCGATCGAACGTTTGCCTCGGTTCGTGGCTTCGTAAGCCGGATGCACCGCGCGGCCGGCGGCGTTGCGCACGGTCGGAGGGAAGTCGCGCATGTAGTCGCCTTCGCCGGTGTCTTCCACCTTGATCACGTCGGCCCCAAGGTCGGCCAGATGCATGGTCGCGGCCGGTCCGGGCAACAGCCGCGTCAGGTCGAGCACCAGCAGGCCGGCCAGCGGCGCGCTCACCGGACGGCCCTCCGCGCCGCGCGCTCCGCGAGGATTGCACCGGAACGATGGCCGTCCGCGCTCATGTCAATGCCTCGAGTTCTTCCTGCAGCTTCAGCCAGCGGGACTCGAGCGCGTCGACCTGCTGCGCGAGTTCGCCACGGCGCTTGAGCAGGGACGCGACTTCGTCGTCGGCGCCGGCGTGATAGAAGGCCGGGTCCGCGAGGCGCGCATCGAGTTCGCGCAGTTCGTCGGTGACCCCGGCGAGTTCCGCCTCGAGCTTCTGCAGCTTGTTCTGCAGCGGCCTGCGCGCCGAGGCAAGCCGCTGGCGCTCCGCGGCTTCCTGCTGGCGCTGCTCGCGTCGCGGCTTGCTCGTGCGCTCGTCGGTATCCGCGCGCTCCCGGCGGCTGGCGAGCACCAGGGCGGTGTAGTCGTCGAGGTCGCCGTCGAACGGCCCCACCCGTCCGTCATGCACCAGCCAGAGCTGGTTCACGGTCGCGCGCAGAAGATGGCGGTCGTGCGACACGAGGATCAGCGCGCCTTCGTAGGACGACAGGGCCACCGTCAGCGCCTCGCGGGTTTCCATGTCTAGGTGGTTGGTCGGCTCGTCGAGCACCAGCACGTTCGGCCGCTTCCAGGCGATCAGCGCGAGCGCGCAGCGCGCCTTCTCGCCGCCGGACATCGGTCCGATCAGCGAGGTCGCCATCTCGCCCGAGAACCGGTAGGTGCCGAGGAAGTCGCGCAGCTCCTGCTCGCGCGCCTCGGGCGCGAGCCGTCGCAGGTGCATCAGCGGCGTTTCGTCCGTGCGCAGCTGATCGAGCTGGTGCTGGGCGAAGTAACCGATCGCGAGGCCCTGGCCGCGCAGCAGCTCGCCCGCCTGCGGCACGAGGTCGCCCGAGATCGCCTTGACCAGCGTCGACTTGCCGGCGCCGTTCACGCCGAGGATGCCGATGCGGTCGCCGGAGCGCACGGCGAACCGCACCCCGGACAGGACCTGCCGGTCGCCATAGCCCAGAGCGAGGCCATCGGCGTCGAGCAGCCGCTCCGGCAGCTTCACGGGTTCCTGGAACTCGAACCGCCACTCCCGTTTCGCGCGCGCCGGCTCGATGGCGGTCAGCCGCTCCAGCATCTTCAGGCGGCTCTGGGCCTGGCGCGCCTTGGTGGCCTGGGCCCGGAAGCGGTCGACGAACTTCTGCAGGTGCGCCGCCGTCCGCTCGTACTGCCGCGCCGCGGCGTCCTGCTGGCGCAACTGCTCGAAGTACGCGGTCTCGAACGCGCTGTAGTTGCCAGCGTAGCGACGGATCGTGCCGTCCCCGACGTGCCAGATGGTCTGCGCGATGCGGTCGAGGAACTCGCGATCGTGCGAGATCACGAGGACCGTCGCCGGCTGGCGCTTCAGCCACGCCTCGAGCCAGACGACCGAGTCCAGGTCGAGGTGGTTGGTCGGCTCGTCCAGCAGCAGCAGGTCGGCCGGCCGCAGCAGCGCGCGCGCCAGCGCCAGGCGGTTGCGCCACCCGCCGGAGAAGGAGGCAACCGGCCGGATCGCGTCGGATTCGGCGAAGCCCAGGCCGTGCATCACGGAACGCGCCTCCGCGGTGATCGCGCCTTCGTTCAGTTCCGCCAGCGCAGCCAGGGCGTGCGCGAGCTGCAGGTCGTCGTGCTGCCGCTCGGCCTGGGTCAGTTCGGAGCGCGCCGCGGCGAGCGGCGCGTGGCCTGCCAGGACGTAGTCGAGCGCGGTGACGTCGGCGCCCTCGATGTCCTGCGCGACATGCGCGATCCGTTCGTGCGGCGGCGCCTCCAGTTCGCCGGCGTCGACCGCCAGCTCGCCCAGGATGGCGGCGAACAGCGACGACTTGCCACTGCCGTTTGCTCCCACGAGCCCGATGCGCTCGCCCGGCGGGGCGATCAGCGATACGCCGCGATACAGCGTGCGCGCGCCGCGGGCAATGGCGACATCGATCAACCTGAGCATCGGGGATTTCTGCGTGCGACCGGCGCCGCCGCGAAGGGTCGGGCTAGGGGAGCTCTTCCTGGCGAGCCATGAACACCATGTCGTCGCCGGCGCTCGTGCTGAGCCACGTCAGAGGGATATCGCCGAGCACCCGCTCGACTTCGTCGCGTCCGTCGCCCACCTCGACGAACAGCAACCCGTTTCGTTTCAGGTGCCCGCGCGCCTGCCGCACGATGTTCTTCACCACCGCCATGCCGTCCGGGCCGCCGGCCAGCGCAAGCGTCGGCTCGTGCGTGTACTCCTTCGGCAGTTTCGCCATCGCCGCGTCGGTCACATAGGGTGGATTGCTGATGATGACGTCGTAGCGCTTGCTCGGCAGCGCCTCGAACAGATCCGACTTGAGCAGCGTGATCCGGTCATCGAAGTGGTAGTCGTCGACGTTGCGGCGTGCCACCTTCAGCGCTGCGTCCGAGATGTCGACCGCGTCCACCTTCGCGTTCGGGAACGTGTCGGCCGCCATGACGGCCAGGCAACCCGACCCGGTGCACAGGTCCAGGATGTCGGCGACCGCGGTACGGTCCTCGACCCAGGGTTGAAGGTCGTCACGCAGGAGTTCGCCGATGAAGGAGCGGGGAATGATCACGCTCTCGTCGACGTAGAACTTGTAGCCCATCAGCCACGCTTCGTTGAGCAGGTAGGCAGCCGGCAGGCGCTTCTTCACCCTGCGCTCGATCGTCTGCAGCAGCGAGTTGATCTCCGCGTGCGTCAGGTACGCGTCCGCGAAGAACTCGAGCCGGTCGAGCGGCAGCTTGAGGGTCCGCAGCACGATGAAGGCCGCTTCCTCGAACGCGTCCGCCTGCCCGTGGCCATAGGAAAGGCCGGATTCGTTGAAGCGCGTGACGGCGAAGCGCAGGACGTCACGCAGTGTCCGCAGGTTCGCCTGGGCGTCGATGGTCATGTCGGCTCCTCGGTCACGCCAGCAATCGTTCGAGCGTACCGCGATAGACGTCCTTCAGCGGCTCGAGGTCGGCCACCGCGATGCTTTCGTCGATCTTGTGGATCGTGGCGTTGGTCGGTCCGAACTCGACGACCTGGCGGCAGATCGTGGCGATGAAGCGGCCGTCGGACGTGCCGCCGGTGGTCGAAAGCGCGGTCGAGCGCCCGGTCACTGCCCGGATGGCCGCTGAAATCGCGTCCGACAGTGCGCCCGGCGCCGTGCTGAACGGCTGCGCGCCGACCGTCCAGGCGAGTTCGTACTCGAGGTCGTGGCGCTGCAGGGTCGCTTCGATGCGCTCCTTCAGGCTCGCGACGGTCGAGACGGGGGCAAACCGAAGGTTGAAGTCCACCACGCAGGTCCCCGGGATCACGTTGGACGCGCCGGTGCCCGCGCGCACGTTCGATACCTGGAACGTCGTTGCCGGGAAGAAGGCATCGCCGTCGTCCCACCGCTCGATGGCGAGTTCAGCGAGCGCGGGCGCCAACTGGTGCACCGGATTTCGCGCGAGGTGCGGATACGCAACGTGGCCCTGGATGCCGCGCACCGTGAGGGTGCCGGACAGCGAGCCGCGGCGCCCGTTCTTGATCGTGTCGCCAAGGGCGTCCACCGACGTCGGCTCTCCGACGATGCAGAAGTCGATCGTCTCGCCGCGCGCGCGCAGCGCGTCGACCACCTTGACGGTGCCGTCGGTGGCGGGTCCTTCCTCGTCAGACGTCAGCAGCAGCGCGATCGATCCGCGATGGCGCGGCTGGGAGCGCACGAATTCCTCCGCCGCCACGACGAAGGCGGCGACCGAGCTCTTCATGTCGGAGGCGCCGCGCCCGTACAGGACGCCGTCCCGGACCGTCGGCACGAACGGATCCGACTGCCACTGGTCGAGCGGGCCCGTCGGCACGACGTCGGTATGGCCGGCGAAGACGAACAGCGGCGAATCGGAACCGCGGCGCAGCCAGAGGTTGGTCACGCCCTTGGACACGATCGTCTCGGCGCGGAATCCGGACGGAACCAGCCGCTCGCTCACCAGAGCCTGGCAGCCGTCGTCGTCCGGCGTCACGGAGCGGCGGCGGATCAGTTGCTGTGTGAGGTCGAGCGTCGCGGTCATCGGCACGGGCCGGAGTACGGGCCGTGCAAGGGCCCGGGGATGAGCGCGCGGATTGTAAGGCAGCCGATCGGCTGCCTTCGCGGAATCAGATGTTCAGCGTGAACTCGGAGAACGAGGCGTCCGAGCTGGAGTCCCTGCGCGGCTGGCGGTCGAGCTGCGCCATCGGCTTGCCGGCGTTGTTGATGAACCAGAGCAGGTTGTTCTGCGAGTCCGCGGCCGACAGCGCGTCCTCGCGCGTGATCTGGTCGGCCTGGATCAGGGAATACAGGCTCTGCTCGAACGAGATGCTCTCCGGCGCGAGGCTCTGCTCCATCGCTTCCTTGATCGCCTGCACGTCGCCGCGCTCGATCAGGTCGGCGATGTGGCGCGTGTTGACGAGCACTTCGACGGACGGCACGCGGCCGCCGCGCTTGGAGCGGACGAGCCGCTGCGACACGATCGCCTTCATCGCGACCGACATGTCCTGGAACAGCGCCTGCCGGGTCTCCGGCGGATAGAAGCTGATCACCCGGTTCAGCGCGTGCGAACTGTTGGTGGCGTGCAGCGTGGCGACCACGAGGTGGCCGGACATCGCGTACGCCAGGGCAGCGCTCATGGTGTCGCGGTCGCGGATCTCGCCGATGAAGATCACGTCCGGGGCCTGGCGCATCGCGCTGCGCAGCGCCGCCTGCAGCGTGCGCGCGTCGGACCCGATCTCGCGCTGGTTGATGATGGACTTCTTGTTCCTGAACAGGAACTCGATCGGGTCCTCGAAGGTCAGGACGTGCCCGGTGACCAGCTCGTTGCGATGGTCGAGCATCGACGCGATCGTCGTCGACTTGCCCGAGCCGGCCGCGCCAACCACGAGGATCAGTCCGCGGCGCTCCATCACGAGGTCCTTCAGCACTTCCGGAAGGTGCAGCTGGTCGAGGCGCGGAATGTCGTGCGGAATGAAGCGGATCACCGCCGAGATCGAGCCGCGCTGCAGGAAGGCGCTGAGGCGGAAGCTGCCGACGCCCTGCACCGGCAGGCCGATGTTCAGTTCGCGCGAGTCCTCGAGTTCCCGGAAGTGCGCATCAGTCAGGCGTTCGGCCAGCAGCGAGACGATCGACTGCGGCGCGAGCCGTTCCTGGTTGATGGGCACGCAGACGCCGTTGATCTTGATCGTGATCGGAGAGCCGACGGACAGGAACAGGTCCGAGGCGTTCTTCTCGGACATCAGGTTGAACAGGCGGTCCAGCGACATCGGGGTTCCCGACATGGTGCGGCGTCCCTTTCGATTCCAGCGTCAAAGGATAGGCCGGGAATCGGAGCTTGCGAATACCTTCAAACGGATGAAAAGGGCGGTGTCCGCCCTTCGTCCAGCGCTTATGCGCCTGGCCGCACCCGTCCCTCAGGCGCGCAGCAGTTCGTTGATGCTCGTCTTGGCGCGGGTCTGGGCGTCCACCTTCTTGACGATGACGGCGCAGTAGAGGCTGTACTTGCCATCCGTCGAGGGCAGGTTCCCCGACACGACGACGGAACCGGCCGGAATCCGCCCGTAGGTCACCTCGCCCGTGGCGCGGTCGTAGATCTTGGTGCTCTGGCCGATGTACACGCCCATGGAGATCACCGAGTTCTCCCCGACGATGACCCCCTCGACCACCTCTGACCGCGCCCCGATGAAGCAGTTGTCCTCGATGATCGTCGGATTCGCCTGCAGCGGCTCCAGGACACCGCCGATGCCGACACCGCCCGACAGGTGCACGTTCCTGCCGATCTGCGCGCACGACCCCACGGTGGCCCAGGTGTCGACCATGGTTCCTTCGTCGACGTACGCGCCGATGTTCACGTAGGAGGGCATCAGCACGGCGTTCCTCGCGATGAAGCTGCCGCGCCGCGCCACGGCGGGCGGCACGACGCGCACGCCGGCGCGCGCGAACTTCGCGGCGTCCCAGCCCGCGAACTTGGTCGGCACCTTGTCGAAGAACTGCGCGTACCCGCCCGCGGCCATCGGCGCGTTGTCGTTCAGGCGGAAGGAGAGCAGCACCGCCTTCTTCACCCACTGGTGCACGACCCACTCGCCGTCGCGCTTCTCGGCCACGCGCAGGTCGCCGGCGTCAAGACGGTCGATCACGTCGTTCACTGCCTGACGCAGGTCCAGCGGCGCGGCCGCCGGTCCCAGGCTGGCGCGGTGTTCCCAGGCTTCGCTGATGATGGATTCCAGGCTCATGGTGTCTTCGCTGTGGTCAGGCGTTGAAGGATGCGATGCGCTCGGCGGCCTCGGCAACTTCGGCAGGGGACGCGACCAGGGCGATCCGGACATGCCCCGCGCCCGGGTTGGCGCCCGCGACTTCGCGCGACAGATAGCTGCCAGGCAGCACGGTCACGTGCCTTTCGGCGTACAGGCGGCGGGCGTATTCGGCGTCGTCGATCGGCGTGGCCGCCCAGAGGTAGAACGCCGCGTCGGGCCGTTCGCAGCGCAGCGCGCGCTGCACCACCGGGGTCGCCTGTGCGAACTTGGCCGCGTATAGCCGCCGGTTCTCGATCACGTGGGCCTCGTCGCGCCAGGCGGCGACGCTCGCGGTCTGCACGGCGGGGCCGAGGGCCGTGCCGTGGTACGTGCGGTACAGCAGGAACTGCTTCAGCACGTCGGCGTCGCCGGCGACGAAGCCGGATCGCAGGCCCGGCACGTTCGAGCGCTTGGACAGGCTGGAGAACATCACCAGCCGCTCGAAGCGCTCGCGCCCGAGTTGCGCGGCAGCCTGGAGCCCGCCGAGCGGCGGCGCCGCCTCGTCGAAGTAGATCTCCGAATAGCACTCGTCGGAGGCGACGATGAAACCGTGGCGATCCGACAGGTCGAACAGGTGCCGCCACTCGTCGAGGGTCATCACGCGGCCGGTCGGGTTGCCGGGCGTGCACACGTAGACCAGCTGCACCCGCGCCCACTCGGCCGGTGTCAGCCGCTCGAACTCCATCCGGAAGCCGTTGGCGGCGGTCGTTGGCAGGAACAGCGGCCGGGCGCCTGCCAGCAGGGCCGCGCCCTCGTAGATCTGGTAGAAGGGATTCGGCGAGACGACGATGGGGTCCCGGCTGCGGTCGATCACGGTCTGTGCGAACGCGAACAGCGCCTCGCGCGAGCCGGCGACGGGCAGCACCTGCGTTGCCGGATCGAGGTTCTTCAGGCGGTACCGACGGCAGGCCCAAGCGGCAATTGCCTCCCGCAACTCCGGCTGGCCCGCCGTCAGCGGATAGGCGGCGACGCCCGGCAGGGCCTGCGCGAGGGCGTCCAGGATGAAGCCCGGTGTCGGGTGCTTGGGTTCGCCGATCGACAGGTTGATCGGCGGCAGGCCGGCCGGTGGCGTGACGCCCGCGAAGAGGCGGCGCAGCCGCTCGAACGGATAGGGCTGCAGGCGCTGCAGGTCGGGGTTCATGGACCGGAGCCTAGCCGCGGGTCGGGCCGCCCTCGACGCCGGCGCGCGCCAGCTCGATGTGCGGAGCGGGCTTCCAGCCCTTCTTGCGATGCTCGGCGACGACGGTGGTGAAGATGCCGCCGCGCACGTACCAGCGCGCGGTGAGTCGCATGAAGCGCGGCGCAATCGCCTTCACGAGATCGTCGAGGATCCGGTTGGTCACGGCTTCGTGGAAGACGCCCTGGTCGCGGAACGACCACGTGTACAGCTTCAGGCTCTTCAGCTCGACGTTGCGCCGGTCCGGGACGTAGTCCAGCACCAGCGTCGCGAAGTCAGGCTGCCCGGTCAGCGGGCACAGGCACGTGAACTCCGGCACTTCGATGTGGACCAGGTAGTCGCGACCTGGCGCTGGATTCGGGAACGTCTCGACCGTCGGGCTGGGGCGGGATGGCATGAACAGGGGCCCCGGAACGAGAGTACGCGGCCGGGAGAGTGAAGGTGCGCTGCTATTATACGAACGCACCCAATCACTCCCTGTGGATCGCGCGACAACGAGATCAATGCCACGCGCTGTTCGTCGCGCAGTTTGCTCCCCAGGGCCGTCGTAACCGTTCAGCTTCCCGCTCACTCACGTGCGTCTTCGGCAGATCAAGCTCGCCGGGTTCAAGTCATTCGTTGACCCGACCCAGATCGATGTACCCGGCAGCCTGGTCGGCGTGGTCGGCCCCAATGGCTGCGGCAAGTCCAATGTGATCGACGCGGTGCGCTGGGTGCTCGGCGAGAGCAAGGCGGCCGAGCTGCGCGGCGAGTCGATGCAGGACGTCATCTTCAACGGCTCCGTCAACCGCAAGCCCGGCGGCCGGGCCAGCGTCGAGCTGGTGTTCGACAACCACGAGGGCCGCATCGGTGGCGCCTGGGGCCAGTACTCGGAGATCTCGGTCAAGCGCGTGCTGACGCGCGACGGGACGTCGAGCTACTACATCAACAACCAGAACGTCCGGCGCCGCGACGTGCAGGACATGTTCCTCGGCACGGGCCTGGGGCCGCGCGCCTACGCGATCATCGGCCAGGGGATGATCTCCCGCATCGTCGAGGCCCGCCCCGAGGAGCTGCGGATCTTCCTGGAAGAGGCCGCGGGCATCTCAAAGTACAAGGAACGCCGGCGCGAGACGGAGAACCGGCTTGCCGACACCCGCGACAACCTGACGCGCGTCGAGGACATCCTGCGCGAGCTCGACGGCCAGATCGGCAAGCTCGAGCAGCAGGCGGAAGTCGCGCAGAAGTACCGCGAACTGCAGGCGCAGCACGACGAGCAGCAGCAGCTGCTGTGGCTGATGCGCAGGCGCGAAGCGGAGGCCGAACGCCAGAAGGTGGCGCGCGACATCGAATCGCGCACGACGGCACTCGAGGGCCACATCGCCGAGCTGCGCAGCGCGGAGCGGGCCCTCGAGGAAGTGCGTTCGGCCCACTTCGCTTCGAGCGACGCCGTGCACGAAGCGCAGGGCAAGCTGTTCCAGGTCAACGCGGAGGTATCGCGCCTGGAGTCCGAGATCCGCATGATCGTGGACGGGCGCAACCGCCTGGTGTCCCAGGGCGAGACCCTGAAGGCGACGCGCGAGCGCAGGCTGCAGGAGCGCGGTGAACTGCTGGTGCGTGTCGAGGAGCTGACGCAGGCGATCGCCGACACGGAACTGAGGCTGTCCGAGGCGCGCCGGCGCGTCGCGGAGCACGAAGGCCGCCTGCCGCAGTTCGAGGAAACCTACGGGCACGCGCGCGAGGCGATGACCGCGGCGCGGGCGGAAGCCGCGCAGGCCGAGCAGGCGATCGAGGCGGCTGCGTCCGAGCAGCGCAACCTCGACCGCCAGCTGTCGGCCCTGGCGCAGCGTCGCGACCGGCTCAAGGAGGAGCGCACGTCGATCGGGAGCCCGGACGAGGCCCGCCTGGCCGACCTGAAGGCGCAGCTCGCGCGCATGGAGGGAGAACTCGCCGCCGCAACCGAGTCGCAGCAGCGGGCCGAGCAGCAGGTGGCGAGCAGCACCGACGAGCGCAGCCGGCAGCTCGATGCGCGGGTCCGCCAGGCCGAGGCGCTGACCCGCCTCGAGGCACGGCTGCAGGCACTGAAGCAGATCCAGGCGAACGTCGAGGCGAACGAGAAGCTCGATCCATGGCTGCGCGGGCAGGGGCTCGACGGACTGCCGCGCCTGTTCCGCAAGCTGTCGGTGGAAGCGGGCTGGGAGACCGCCTTCGAGTGCGTGCTGCGCGAACGCATCGAGAGCGTGGAAGTGGGCCGACTCGACACGGTCGCCGGACTCGCCTCGAACGCGCCGCCGGCACGGGTGGCCTTCTATTCGACGGCCGCGGCGGTCGCGCGCGACGGCGGTCACATCCCGGGCTTCGGCCGCTTGAGCGACCTGGTGCGGGGTCACGATGCCGCGCTGTCCGCGGTGCTGGCGGACTGGCTGGCGAACGTCTTCGTAGCTCCCGACCTGGTCACGGCGCTGGGCGCGCGCGAGCAGTTGCCCCCGGGCGGCCAGTTCGTCATCAAGGCCGGCCACCTGGTGTCGCGCCATGGCGTGCGCTTCTTCGCCGCCGACGACGACAAGGCCGGCCTGCTGGCACGCCGGCTCGAGATCGAGAATCTCGACAAGGAGATCCGCGCGCAGCGCCTGATCGTCGAGGAGGCAACGGGAGGCGTGGCCCGCGCCGAGGTCGCCCTGCGGCAGGCCCAGGAGAGCCAGGCAGCGGCGCGTCGCGAGATGGAACGCCTGCGCACGCAGTCCCACCACGTGCAGCTCGAGACAGTGCGCCTGGGCGAGCTGATCGACCGGGTGAGGCATCGCAGCGGACAGATCGACGCCGAGCTGGCCGAGATCGACGCGAATGACCGCGAACTGCGCAGTCATCGGGGCGAGGCGGACACCCGCTTCGAACAGTTCGACTCCGAGCTGGCGACGCGGCAGGAAAAGGTCGAAAGCGCCCGCGTGGCGTACGAGCAGGCCGACCAGGCTCTGCGGGCAGCGCGCGATGAGCAGCGCGCGCTCGAGTCGGCGCGCCAGCAGCTGGAATTCGCCCTGACATCGAGCCGGGAGCGGCAGCGCGACGTGCGGCACGCCGCCGAGGTCGCCGGGACCGAGGCGCAACGCCTCGAGGTCGACATCGCCGGGGTCGGCGAGGAACTGGCGCGGCTGGACGACAGCGCGGCCCGTGCCGGACTCGACACTTGGCTATCGCAGCGTGCAACGGCCGAAGAGGGGTTGCGCGAGGCGCGCAGCCGGATGGACGAACTCGCGCAGCAGCTGAAGTCGACCGACGAGCGGCGCATGACGCTCGAACGCGAGGTCCAGCCCCGGCGCGACAAGCTCACCGAGCTGCAGCTCAAGGAACAGGCCGCCCGGCTGGCGGCCGAGCAGTTTGCGCTGCAACTGGCGGAAGCGCGGGCGGACGAGGCGGCGCTGGAAGCGCGGCTCACGCCGCAGATGCGCGCCAACGCGCTGCAGGCCGAGATCACGCGGCTTGCGGAGGAGATCGCCGCGCTCGGCGCGGTCAACCTGGCCGCGCTCGAAGAGCTGACGAGTTCGCGCGAGCGCAAGGCCTTCCTCGACGCGCAGTCCGCCGACCTGACGGCGGCGATCACCACGCTGCAGGATGCGATCCGCAAGATCGATCGCGAGACCCGCGAACTGCTGCAGCAGACGTTCGATCAGGTCAACACCCAGTTCGGCCAGCTGTTTCCCAAGCTGTTCGGCGGCGGCGAGGCGCGCCTGATCATGACCGGCGAGGAAATCCTCGACGCCGGAGTGCAGGTGATGGCGCAGCCGCCCGGCAAGCGCAACAGCACCATCCACCTGCTTTCGGGTGGGGAGAAGGCGCTGACCGCCACCGCGCTCGTGTTCGCGCTCTTCAAGCTCAATCCCGCGCCGTTCTGCCTGCTCGACGAGGTCGACGCGCCGCTGGACGATGCCAACACCGACCGCTTCTGTCGCCTGGTCGAATCGATGACCGGCAACACCCAGTTCCTGTTCATCACGCACAACAAGATCGCGATGGAGATGGCGCAGCAGCTGATCGGCGTGACGATGCAGGAGCAGGGCGTGTCGCGCGTCGTCGCGGTCGACATCGACAGCGCGGTCCGGCTGACGGCAGAGGCGGCCTAGGGGCCCGATGAACCAACTCCACCTCGTGCTGCTGCTCATCGGCGCGGTGTTGCTGGTGGCGTTGTACCTGTACGGCAAGTGGCAGGAGCGGCGGACGCTGAAGCGCCTCGACGCGTCGATGCGGGCTGGCGTCGGCGATGCGCTGCTCGGCGAGGCGCCCGTGCGGCGCGCTGCGTCGCGCATCGAGCCGCGTCTCGGCGGCGAGCCCGCAGGCGAGGGCGCGCCGTTGGAGAACGCGGCGGCAGTCGAGGAGACGGGCGACCTGTCGGCGCCGCCGGGAGCGCCGCACGCGGATGGCTGGTCGGAGGACCCGCTGCTCGACTTCGTGCTGGAGCTGCGCTGCAGCCATGCATTCGACGGCGTGGCCGCGCTGGAAGCGCGGGCGCAGCTTGACCGGCTCGCGCTGCCTTTGCCGACCCACCTCGCGGTGTGGGATCCGAAGGCACAGCACTGGACCGCCCCGGACCGGTTCGGTTTCTACTCCGAAGTGCTGGCGTCGGTGCAGATGGCGACGCGGCGCGAGGTGCTGAGCGAGATCGAGGCCTCGCGCTTCGTCTCCGCGGTGCAGCAGATCGCGCTCGCGATCGACGCCGACTTCGACCCTCCGGAGATGGGCCAGCTGGTGGCCCAGGCGGCCGAGCTCGACGCGTTGTGCGCGCAATTCGACGTGCAGATCACGTTGACACTCGAGGCCCAGGGCGGAGCCTTCGAGAACACGCTGCTCACGGCGGCGGCGCAGGAGGCGGGCTTCGTCGCACGACGGCCGGGTCTCTGGGACCGGCGCGATGACCAGGGCCGCCTGCTGCTGACGCTGACCGCCGCCTCGCTGCTGGCCGACCGGCTCGCGCTCTCGCTCGATGTGCCGCTGGCCCCCGGCGACCGCGGTTCGCTGGCGGCGCTCTTCAGCGCGGCGCACCTGCTCGCTGCGCGCCTGAACGCGCGCATCGTCGACGACAACGGCCGGACGGTGGACGCCTCCGCGCTGGACGCGATCGGCGCGGAGCTCGACAAGCTGTACGACGAGATGCGCGCCGCCGGCATCGAGCCAGGCGGGCCGCGCGCGCAGCGCCTGTACGCCGTGGGGTAGCGATGCCGGGCGCAAGGCCCTCGTCGACGCCAGCCACCGAGGCGCGCAGCCTGCGCGCCGCGATCGAGCGCGCGAACCACGCGTACTACGTCCTCGATGCGCCGGTGATGCCGGATGCCGAGTACGACCGGCTGTTCCGGCGCCTGCAGGAGCTCGAGGCGGCGCACCCCGAGCTCATGACGGCGGACTCGCCGACGCAGCGTGTCGGCGCACCGCCGCGCGCGGACCTGCCCGAGGTTCGCCACCGCGTGCCGATGCTGTCGATCCGGACCGAGACCGATGCGGGACCGGAGGGGGCACGCGCCTTCGACGCGCGCATCCGCCGCGAACTGCGCCTCGTGGCCGACGACCCCGCCGTCGAGTATTCCGCGGAACTGAAGTTCGACGGGCTTGCCGTCAGCCTGCGCTACGAGCACGGTGTGCTGGCGCGCGCCGCCACGCGCGGCGACGGCGAAGTGGGCGAGGACGTGACGCCGAACGTGCGGACGATCCGGTCGATCCCATTGCGCCTGGGTGGCGTGACGGCGGCCGTGCTCGAGGTGCGGGGCGAGGTGTTCATGCGGCGCGACGAGTTCGAGCGCCTGAACGAGCGGCGCCGCGCGGCCGACGAAAAGGTGTTCGTCAACCCGCGCAACGCGGCGGCCGGTTTCCTGCGCCAGCTCGACTCGCGCATCACGGCCTCGCGGAATCTCTCCTTCTACTGTTACGGGCTGGGCGAGAGCGACGGCTGGGACGTGCCGCGGACGCACAGTGCGGTGCTGGCTGCGCTGTCGTCGATGGGATTGCCCGTTGCCGACGACCGCACGGTCGCGCGTGGCGCCGACGAGCTGATCGCGTTTCACGCCGCGGTGGCGGCGCGGCGCGACCGGCTGCCCTTCGATATCGACGGCGTCGTCTACAAGGTCAACTCGCTCGAGCTGCAGCGCGAGCTCGGTTTCGTCTCGCGCGAACCGCGCTGGGCCGTTGCGCACAAGTACCCGCCGCAGGAGGAGGTGACGCAGGTGCTGGGCATCGACGTGCAGGTGGGGCGGACCGGCAAGATCACCCCGGTCGCCCGGCTCGCCCCGGTGTTCGTCGGCGGCGTCACCGTCAGCAATGCGACCCTGCACAACGAGGACTACATCCGTGCGCTCGACCTGATGATCGGAGACACGGTGACGGTGCGGCGCGCTGGCGACGTGATCCCGCAGGTCGTCGCCGTGCTGCCCGAGCGTCGTCCGGCCGGCGCACGCGCGTTCGCCATGCCGACCGCGTGCCCGGTCTGCGGCTCCAGCGTGGAGCGGGATGCCGAGGAGAAGGACCTGCGCTGCAGCGGCGGACTCTTCTGCCCGGCGCAGCGCAAGCAGGCCCTGCTGCACTTCGCGGGACGCCGGGCGCTGGACATCGAAGGGCTCGGCGACAAGCTGGTCGAGCAGCTGGTGGAGGCGGACCTGGTGCGGACGCCCGCCGATCTGTTCCGCCTCGACCTGGCCACGGTCGAGCAGCTCGAGCGCATGGGCCGCAAGTCGGCGGAAAACCTGCTGCAGGCCCTCGAGCGCGCGCGCCACACGACGCTCGAGCGCTTCGTCTACGCGCTGGGCGTCCGCCACGTCGGCGAATCGACGGCGCGCGACCTGGCGCGGCACTTCGGCTCCCTCGACGCGCTGGGGGCGGCGTCGGAGGCGGAACTGCTCGAGGTTCCCGATGTCGGCCCGGTGGTCGCGGCGTCCGTGGCCCGCTTCTTCGCCGAGCCTCACAACCGCGAGGTGATCGCGCAGTTGCGCAAGGCGGGGCTCGAGTGGACCGAAGGCGCTGCGCAACGGACGGCGGCCGGTCACCTCGCCGGCAAGACGTTCGTGCTGACGGGTACGCTGCCGCACTGGACCCGGGACGAAGCGAAGGGCCGCATCGAGGCCGCGGGCGGCAAGGTCGCGGGCTCGGTGTCCGGCAAGACGGACTACGTGGTGGCTGGCGATGCGGCGGGCAGCAAACTGGACAAGGCGCGCGAGTTCGGCGTGGCGATCATCGACGAGGCTCAACTGAAGCGGCTTCTGGAGGCCTAGGTGTACGCAATCATCGGCGGTAGCGGACTGGCAAAGCTGACGGTGCTCGAGGCACCGCGGCGCCAGGTCATGCGCACTCCCTACGGCGAGCCCTCGGGAGCGCTGACGTTCGGCCGCCTGGCCGGCGCCGACGTCGTGTTCCTTGCGCGCCACGGGTACGGCCACACGCTGGCCCCGCACGAGATCAACTACCGCGCGAACATCTGGGCGCTGAAGGAACTGAAGGTCGAGGGCGTGATCTCGGTGGCGACGGTCGGTGGCATCCGCGCGGACCTCGGTCCGGGCGTGCTGGTGCTGCCAGACCAGATCATCGACTACTCCCACAGCCGCAAGGCGACCTTCTTCGAGGGCTCCGAGAACCCGGTGATCCACGTCGACTTCACGCTCCCGTATGCGTCGTCCCTGCGTGCGGCCCTGCTGGCGGCGGCGGCGCGCTGTGGCGAACCCCTGGTGGACGGCGGCGTGTATGGCTGCACGCAGGGTCCCCGCCTCGAGACCGCGGCCGAGATCGAGCGCATCGCGCGCGACGGGGGGGACATGGTCGGAATGACCGGCATGCCCGAGGCCGTGCTGGCGCGCGAAGCCGGCCTGGCGTACGCGACGCTGGGCGTCGTCGTCAATCACGCCGCCGGGCGCGGCACCAGCAGGGAGCAGATCCGGCTGGAGGAACTTGACCGGGTGATGAGCGAGACGGTCACGCGTGCAGTGCGCATCCTGTTGGCCTTCTTTGGCGGCGCCGACGCATGATCCGCGACATCCTGCGCATGGGGGACCCCCGCCTGCTGCGCATATCGGAGCCAGTGCGCGACTTTGGCGCCCCGGAATTGCGCACACTCGTGGACGACATGTTCGAAACGATGCACGCGGCGAGCGGAGCCGGGCTGGCGGCGCCCCAGATCGGCGTGCCGCTGCGCGTGGTGATCTTCGGCTACGCGGATTCGTCCGCGCGCAATCCGCGCTATCCGGAGGCCGACCCGGTGCCCCAGACCATCCTGATCAACCCGGTGCTCGAGCCGCTGACGGACACGATCGAAGAGGGGTGGGAGGGCTGCCTGTCGGTGCCGGGGCTGCGCGGGGTGGTGCCGCGGGTCGCTAACCTGCGTTATTCCGGCTACGACCTTGCTGGCCGGCGCATCGAAAGGGTCGCCGAGGGCTTTCACGCGCGCGTCGTGCAGCACGAGTGCGACCACCTCGACGGCATCCTCTATCCGATGCGCATGCGGGACTTCTCCCGCTTCGGCTACACCGAAGTCCTGTTTCCCGAATTCGCAGGGCTGGCCGAGGACTGAACTGCGGACCGGACCGCGGCCGCCGCCTCAGGGCGCGATCGCTTCCAGCAGGTCGCCTTCGATTTCAAGTTGCGTCCTGGCGTCGGACAGTTCCGCGCCGGAGATCAGGAACACGTCTTCCGCGCGTTCGCCCAGCGTCAGCACCTTGGCCGTGTGGACGTTCAGGCCATGCCTGGCAAGCACGCGCGCAATCGAGTAGAGCAGGCCGATGCGATCGGTCGCGGTGACACTCAGGAGGTAGTGCGACCCGCGTTCATCCGGCTGCAGGTGCACGCCGGGGGCCACGGGGAAGTGGCGCGACTGTCGCGACATCCGGCCTTTGACCGGGACCGGCAGTTCGTGCTGCTTGCCGATCCACTCGGCCAGTTCGTGTTCGACCTGGCTCAGCAGTTCCCGGTAGTGGTGCGCGCGTCCGTTGTCCGTGACGAGGAACGTGTCGAGCGCGTAGCCATGCCGCGTGGTGTGGATACGGGCATCCAGGATGCTGAGGTTGCGGTTGTCGAAATAGCCGCAGACGCGCGCGAACAGGTCCTTCTGGTCCTTCACGTAGATCAGCACCTCGGCGCCTTCGCCGATCCTGGCCAGGCGGGCACGCACCACCGGCTTTTCGGTGCTTACGCGGTTGAACAGGGAGCGGGTGTGCCAGGCGACGTCCTGGGCGCTGTGTCGCAGGAAGTACACGACGTCGAGCTGCTCCCACAGTTCCTTGCGCGCATCGTCCGACAGGCCGTACAGGCGCAGGATGTTCAGCGCCTCCTGCTTGCGCCCCTCCAGCACCGCCGACGGGGACACCGTTCCGCCGCCTAGCAGGCGACGCGTTGAGCGGAACAGATCCTCGAGCAGCTTTCCCTTCCACGCGTTCCAGACCTTGGGGCTGGTGCCGCGGATGTCAGCGACCGTCAGCAGGTACAGCGCAATCAGGCGCCGCTCCGACCTGACGAGTTCGGCGAAGCGGTGGATGACCTTCTCGTCCGCGAGGTCCTGTTTCTGCGCCACCGTGGACATCGACAGGTGATTCTCGACGAGGAACCCGACGAAATCGGCGTCGTCACGCTCCAGCCCGTGCTCCCGGCAGAAGCGGCGTGCGTCGCGCGCGCCCAGGACGCTGTGGTCGCCGCCCCGGCCCTTGGCGATGTCGTGGAACAGGGCGGCGATGTACAGCAGCCAGGGTTTGTCGAAATCGGAGATCAGCTGGCTGCACAGCGGGTACTCGTGCGCGTGTTCCGCCAGCGAGAAGCGCCTCAGGTTGCGCAGCACCTGCAGGATGTGCTGGTCGACCGTGTAGACGTGGAACAGGTCGTGCTGCATCTGGCCGACGATGCGCCGGAACACCGGCAGGTAGCGCCCCAGCACGGACAGCTGGTTCATGCGCCTCAGTTCATGGAGCACGCCCTTGGGTTGCTGCAGCAGTTCCAGGAACGTGGCCCGGTTGCGCGGGTCCCGCCGGTAGGCGCCGTTGATCCTGACCCGCGCGTGCCACAGCGCCCGCATCAGGCGCGGGGACATTCCCTTGAGCTCGATGTGCTTCGCCTTCAGAAGGAAGGCCCGCAGGATCGCGTTCGGGTCGCGCTCGAGCGCTGCCTCGTCCTCGATGTCCAGCAACTCGCCGCGGGCGACGAACGTCGCGTCGATGGCGACGCTGTCTTCGGCGCTGCCGGAGAACAGGCGCTGTTCGATGTTGAGCAGCACCGCGGTGTTCATCTGCGTGATGACCTTGGCAGCGCGGTAGTAGTGCTGCATCAGCAGTTCGCTCGCGCGTTTGGCCGCCGTCGCCTCGAAGCCCGCCTGCTGCGCGACCGCGTTCTGCACGTCGAACACGAGGCGGTCCTCGCGGCGCCCGCTGACCAGATGCAGACGGGCGCGGATCTCCTTCACCCGCCGTTCGGAGAGCCGGATGATGCTTGCTTCGGCGGCGGTCAGCAGGCCGCGCCGGGCGAGCTCGGTCCAGCGGGTTCCGTAGCCGGCGGCGCGCGCGATCCAGAGCACGACGTGCAGGTCGCGCAGTCCGCCGGGGCTTTCCTTGACGTTGGGTTCCAGGCTGTATGGCGTCTCGTTGTACTTGACGTGCCGCTGCTGCTGCTCGAGCAGCTTGGCCTGGAAGTAGGCCTCGCGGTCCACGACGTCCACCACGGCGCGCGAAAACGCCTCGAACTGCCGGCGCGAACCCGCCACCAGGCGCGCTTCCAGCATCGAAGTCAGCACGGTGACATCGCGCGCTGCTTCCTCGCGACATTCCTCGATCGTGCGCACGCTGTGCCCCAGGGCCAGCCCGAGGTCCCACAGCAGCCCGACGAGGCGCTCGATCGTTCCCCGGTCCGCTTCGTCGGGTGCCTGCTTCAGCAGGATCAGAACGTCCACATCGGAGTGGGGGAAGAGTTCGCCGCGCCCGTAGCCGCCGACGGCTAGCAGCGAGGCCCGGCGCGTGATGCCGCTTGCTTCGGCGACTTCGCGCAGCAGGTGGTCGACCGAGCGCGCCAGCCCGTGGATCAGGCCATCCACCGATCCGCCCGCATTGAAGCGGGCGACCAGCGTTTCGCGTTCATGCCGCAGCCGGTCGCGCAGCTTGAACGCACCATCGTTCATCGCATCAGGCCGGTGTCGGCGCGGCAGCGCTCGTTTCGGTGGTTCCGCGCCCCGCGATGGCAGGCGGCGGCGGAGAGCCGGCCGAAACTGTCAGCACTTCGTGACCGGTCGGGGTGACGAGAACCGTGTGCTCCCACTGCGCCGACAGGCTGTGGTCCTTGGTGACGATGGTCCAGCCGTCCGCCAGTTCCTTGATGTCGCGGCGACCTGCGTTGATCATCGGCTCGACCGTGAAGATCATGCCCGCGACCAGTTTCTCCAGGGTGCCGGGCTTGCCGTAGTGCAGGATCTGCGGCTCCTCGTGGAACTTGCGGCCGATGCCGTGCCCGCAGAACTCGCGGACGACGCTGTAGCCGTGCTTCTCGGCGTGGGTCTGGATCGCGTGGCCGATGTCCCCGATCGTGGCGCCCGGTCGCACCTGGCGGATCCCGAGCCACATGCAGTCGTAGGTGACCTCCGACAGCCGGCGCGCGGCGATCGAGGCGTCGCCGACGAAATACATCCGGCTGGTGTCGCCGTGGTAGCCGTTCTTGATGACGGTGACGTCGATGTTCAGCGCGTCGCCGTTCTTCAGCACCCGGTCGCCAGGAATGCCATGGCAGACTTGGTGGTTGATCGACGTGCAGATCGACTTGGGGAACGGGCGGTAGCCCGGCGGCGCATAGTTCAGCGGGGCCGGAACGGTTCCCTGCTCGTTGACCATGTAGTCGTGGCACAGGCGGTCCAGCTCGCCCGTGGCGACTCCGGCGCGCACGTGGGGAGTGATGAAGTCGAGCACTTCCGCCGCCAGCCGGCCGGCCAGGCGCATGCCCTCGATGTCCTCGGGAGTTTTGATGACGATGGGCATGATCGGGGCTGGACCTCGCACTTGAGCGGCGGAGCGGAAGGGGCTATGATATCGGGCTGTCTCGCGGCTTGAAAATCAAGCACTTGGCCGGGAAACCGGACCGGGTGCGGATCGGGCGCGCCGGCGGGCTGGTTCCGCATCCCCGGATCGGTACCTTCCCGCCGTCAGGCGAGGCAGAAATCGCGCGCAGCGCCACCAAGGTGCGGCAGTCGGATGGACCATCCCGGCACGGGACGAACCAGCGGCTTTCGCCTCGGCGCTTGCGCAGGACCCAACCTTGGAGAGGAAAGTCATGTCCGTGACCATGCGTCAGATGCTGGAGGCCGGTGTTCATTTCGGCCACCAGACCCGTTTCTGGAACCCGAAGATGGCGCCGTTCATCTTCGGTCATCGCAACAAGATCCACATCATCAACCTGGAACGCACGCTGGACCAGTTCCAGGCGGCGACGAAGTTCGTGCGCCAGCTGACTTCCAACCGCGGCACGATGCTGTTCGTCGGCACCAAGCGCCAGGCGCGCGAGACGATCGTCGAGGAAGCGAAGCGCTGCGGCATGCCGTACGTCGACCAGCGCTGGCTCGGCGGCATGCTGACCAACTTCAAGACGGTCAAGGTCTCGATCAAGCGCCTGAAGGAAATGGAGCAGATCCTGGCCGACAACGGCACCGAGCGCATGACGAAGAAGGAAGCGCTCGACTTCCATCGCGAAGTGGAGAAGCTCAACAAGTCGATCGGTGGCATCAAGGACATGAACGCGCTTCCTGACGCGCTGTTCGTGATCGACGTCGGCTACCACAAGATCGCGATCCAGGAAGCCGCCAAGCTCGGCATCCCCGTGGTCGCAGTCGTCGACACCAACCACTCTCCCGAGAACATCGCCTACGTCATTCCGGGCAACGACGACTCCAGCCGTGCCGTCAGGCTGTACGCCCGCGGCATCGCGGATGCCGTGCTCGAAGGAAAGGCCGCGGCGCTCGCGGGCGTGGTCCAGGCTGTCACCGGCGGCGACGAGGAATTCGTCGAGGTCAGCGAAGGCCAGGAGTAACGCCCCGGTCGATGCGTCGCACTGCAAGGAAGGGGCGCAAGCCCCTTTTTTGCGAAGCGCGATCGAAGGGTAGAGATCAACGGAACAGCAGGAGCAGTCAATGGCGGAAATCACCGCTTCGATGGTGAAGGAACTGCGCGACAAGACAGACGCGCCGATGATGGAATGCAAGAAGGCGCTGGCCGAGGCCGGCGGCGACATGGCGAAGGCCGAGGAGATCCTGCGCGTCAAGCTCGGGAACAAGGCGACGAAGGCGGCGTCGCGGATCGCGGCGGAGGGCGTGGTGGCGATCAGCATAGGCGCCGCCGGCACGACCGGCGCGATCGTCGAGGTCAACTCCGAGACCGACTTCGTCGCGAAGAACGACGATTTCATCCGGTTCGCCAAAGACCTGGCCGAACTGGTGATCGGGAAGAGCCCGGCCGACGTGGCGGCGCTGGCCGCGCTGCCGATGGGCGACGGGACCGTCGAGAGCACCCGCACGGCGCTGATCGGCCGCATCGGCGAGAACATCGCCCTGCGCCGGTTCGCGCGGCTGCAGGCAAAGGGCACGCTGGCCAGCTATGTCCACGGCGGCAGCAAGATCGGCGTGCTGGTCGACATCACCGGCGGCACCCCCGAACTGGGTCGCGACGTCGCGATGCACATCGCCGCCTCGAAGCCGAAGGCGCTCGATGCCTCCGGCGTGCCTGCGGACCTGCTCGACACCGAGCGGCGCATCGCCGTCGAGAAGGCGCGCGAGGCGGGCAAGCCCGAGGCGATGCTCGACAAGATCGCCGAGGGCACCGTGCAGAAGTACCTGAAGGAAGTGACGCTGCTCGGGCAGGTGTTCGTCAAGGCCGAGGACGGCAAGCAGACGATCGAGCAGCTGCTCAAGGCCAGGGGCGCGAGCGTCAACGCATTCGTCCTGTACGTCGTGGGCGAGGGCATCGAGAAGAAGCAGAGCGATTTCGCCGCGGAAGTGGCCGCAGCCGCCGCCACCCGCGCCTGAGGACACCGGCCGCCAGCCGAGGAGAGCGGATGAGTGCAGCGAGCGGTGCCGCGTATCGACGGATCCTGCTGAAGCTGTCGGGCGAGTCGCTGATGGGCGATGACGCCTTCGGCATCAACCGCGCCACGGTCGAGTCGATGGTGGCCGACATCGGCGACGTGGTGGGGCTCGGGGTCGAAGTCGCCATCGTGATCGGCGGCGGGAACATCTTCCGGGGGGTCGCGCTGGGGGCGGCGGGCATGGACCGCGCGACCGCGGACTACATGGGCATGATGGCCACGATCATGAACGCCATGGCGCTGCAGGACGCGATGCGGCGGGCGGGCGTCGAGGCGCGCGTCCAGTCCGCGCTCAACATCGAGCAGGTGGTCGAGCCGTACATACGACCCAAGGCGCTGCGTTACCTGGAAGAGGGGCGGGTCGTGATCTTCGCTGCCGGCACGGGAAATCCCTTCTTCACCACCGACACCGCTGCCGCGCTGCGGGGCTCCGAAATGGGAGTCGAGATCGTGCTGAAGGCAACCAAGGTCGACGGTGTGTATTCGGCCGACCCGCGCAAGGACCCCAAGGCGACCCGCTACTCCACGATCACCTTCGACGAGGCGCTCGCGCGCAACCTGCAGATCATGGATGCGACCGCGTTCGCCCTGTGCCGTGATCAGCGGCTGCCGATCAAGGTGTTCAACATCACGAAGCCGGGCGCGTTGAAGCGCGCGGTGATGGGCGAGGACGAAGGCACACTCGTCCACGTATAGGTCTCGCCATCGAGGAGACGGAAATGAGCATCGCAGAAATCCAGAAATCGACCGAGCAGAAGATGCAGAAATCGCTCGAGGCGTTGAAGCACGACTACGCCAAGGTGCGTACGGGCCGCGCGCACACCGGGCTGCTCGACCACATCCAGGTGGACTACTACGGCACCATGGTGCCGCTGTCACAGGTCGCGCAGGTCGGGCTCGGCGACGCCCGCACGATCACGGTGCAGCCGTGGGAGAAGAAGATGGTTCCGGTGGTCGAGAAGGCGATCCGCGACTCCGACCTCGGACTGAACCCGGCGACGAGCGGGGATGTCGTGCGCGTGCCGATGCCGCCGCTGACGGAGCAGCGCCGCAAGGAACTGGTGAAGGTGGTGCGCCACGAGGGCGAGAACGCCAAGGTCGCCGTGCGCAACCTGCGGCGCGACGCCAACCACCATGTCAAGGAACTGCTCAAGGCCAAGCAGGTCTCCGAGGACGAGGACCGGCGCGCGGAGGAGACGATCCAGAAGCTGACCGATCGCTACGTGGGCGAGATCGACAAGCTGATCGCCGAGAAGGAAAAGGAAGTGATGACGGTCTAGAGCCGCCGGCCCGACACTGTCATGCCTCGCAACACTTCTTCCGTGGATAGCGCGCAGGGGCCGCGTGTGCCGCGCCACGTCGCCATCATCATGGACGGCAACGGACGCTGGGCCCAGGCGCAGGGGCGACCGCGGGTCTTCGGGCACACGCGGGGCGTCGACGCCGTGCGTGCCACCCTGCAGGCGTGCGGGGAACGCGGCATTGAATACCTCACGCTGTTCGCCTTCTCGTCGGAGAACTGGCGTCGTCCCGCCGACGAAGTGTCGACCCTGATGAAGCTCTTCATGACGGCCCTGCGGCGCGAGGTCGACAAGCTGGTCGAGCTGGGCATCCGCATGCGCGTCGTCGGCGACCTGTCGGCGTTCGATCCTGAACTGCGCCGCGTGATCCTCGAGTCCGAACAGCGAACCGCGGCCAACCGCCGGCTGAACCTGACGATCTGTGCGAACTACGGCGGGCGCTGGGACATCGCGCAGGCGGCCAGCCGCGCGGCGAGCGCGCGCCGCCACGGCGAGGCGGTCGCGGTTTCCGAGGACGAGATCGCGCGCAACCTTGCGCTGTCGTTCGCGCCGGACCCGGACCTCCTGATCCGCACCGGCGGAGAGCGCCGCATCAGCAACTTCCTGCTCTGGCAGCTGGCCTACGCGGAACTGCACTTCAGCGACGTGCTGTGGCCGGCATTCGACGCCGCCGAGCTCGACCGCGCGCTCGCCTGGTATGCCACACGGCAGAGGCGCTTCGGCATGACGGGCGAGCAGATCGGCGGAGCGACGGCCGTCGCGAACGTGGTCTGACGCGTGCTGAAGCAACGCGTCGCTACCGCCGTCGTCATGCTCGCCGTCCTGGTCGGCGCGCTGGCCTGGTCGACTGTCGCGTTCGAACTGCTGGCGACGGCGATCGTCGCCGCGGCGCTGGGTGAGTGGCTGCACCTCGTCGGCTGGCCCCGCGCTGGCGCGTTCGGAGCGGCCATTCTGCTCGGCGCCCTCCTGCTCACGGTGGCGCTCGCCGCGCCGGCCGCCATTGAACGCGCACTGCTTCCGCTGTCGCTCGTCAGCTCGCTCGTATGGGCGGGGTTGACGATCCTGCTGCTGCGGCCGGATGCGTTGTCCCGACGGATTCCGCGCGGCGCGTCCACCGGCCTGGCCGTCCTGCTGACCGTGGCGGCATGGGTCGCGCTGGTGCACTTCCTGCTCGAAGGCGTGGCAGTGCTGCTGTCGGTGCTCGTGATCGTCTGGCTGGCGGATACGGCCGCGTATTTCTCGGGGCGCGCCTTCGGCAAGACCAAGCTCGCACCCCACATCAGCCCCGGCAAGACGTGGGCGGGAGTGGTGGGCGCGGTGGCTGCCGTCATCGTCGCTGCCCTGATTGCCCAACGCGTGGCTCCGCAGACCGAACTGCTGTCCAACCTCCTGCTTGGGGGACTAGGCGCGGCCGGAGCGCTCCTGCTGGGCTGCCTGGTGCTCCTGTCCGTCGTCGGTGACCTGTTCGAGAGCCTGCTGAAGCGGCAGGCCGGAGTGAAGGACAGCAGCCACCTCCTGCCCGGCCACGGTGGGGTCTACGACCGCGTCGATGCGCTGCTTCCGACCCTGCCGCTGGCGGCGCTGCTCGAATGGGCGGCCCGGTGACGCAGGCGGTGACGATCCTCGGGGCGACCGGCTCCATCGGGACGAGCGCGCTCGATGTGATCGAGCGGCACCCGGACCGCTATCGAGCGCACGCGCTGACGGCGCATTCCAATGTCGAGGCGCTGGCGGATCTCGCGCAGCGGATCCGGCCGGATGTGGTCGTCATCGGAGATCCCGCCCTGGAAGACCGGTTGCGTTCGGCGATGCGTGCTCGGGGTGCGCGAGCGGAAGTGGCCGCGGGCGCCCGGGCGCTGGTGGAAGTCGCCGGCGCGCCCGAAGCCGACGCGGTCCTTGCCGCGATCGTCGGGGCGGCGGGCCTGATGCCGACGCTTGCGGCCGCGGAAGCGGGCAAACGCCTGATGCTGGCGAACAAGGAAGCGGTGGTCTGCGCCGGTGCCCTGCTGATGGCGGCCGTGAGGCGGGGCGGGGCCACGCTGCTGCCCGTGGACAGCGAGCACAACGCCATCCACCAGTGCCTGGCAGGTGTGCGGGCGGTCGAGCGCGATGGCGCGCGGCTCGTGCTCACGGCCTCGGGTGGGCCCTTCCGCGACCGTCGCGACCTCGACAGCGTGACGCCGCAGGAGGCCTGTGCCCATCCGAACTGGGTGATGGGTCGCAAGATCTCGGTCGACTCCGCGACGTTGATGAACAAGGGGCTCGAGGTAATCGAGGCCAGCTGGCTGTTCGGGATCCCGGTCGAGCGCATCGAGGTGGTGATCCACCCGCAGAGCGTGGTCCATTCGATGGTCGAGTTTCCCGACGGCTCGGTGCTGGCCCAGATGGGCACGCCAGACATGCGGACTCCGCTCGCCTACGCGCTCGCCTGGCCGGAGCGGATCGCCAGCGGTGCGCAGCGGCTGGACTTCGCCCGGCTTGGCGGGTTGACGTTCGAGGCACCGGACCACCGGCGTTTTCCGTGCCTGGGATTCGCATTCGATGCACTGCGCCATGGACGGGGCGCAAGCGCCGTTCTGAACGCTGCCAACGAAGTTGCGGTCCAAGCCTTCCTGGAAGGGCGCTTGCGGTTCACCGACATCGCGCCCACGATTGAACGGGTTCTCGAGTCCTACGATCCGCCCGAACCGGCCGGGATCGACGAGGTACTGGAGATCGATCGACGCGCGCGCGGGCACGCGGCCAACGCGCTGGCACTGAGGGCCTGAGGCTCAATGACGCTACTGACGACCATCGCTGCATTCATCGTGACGCTCGGCATCCTGATCGTGGTGCACGAGTACGGCCATTACTGGGTCGCGCGCCGGAGCGGCGTCAAGGTGCTCCGGTTCTCGATCGGCTTCGGGCGGCCGCTCGCACGCTGGGTGCGCGGCGCCGACCGGACCGAGTGGGTCGTCGCCACCATGCCGCTCGGCGGCTACGTGCGGATGCTCGACGAACGCGACCCCGACTGCGCGCCGATCGCTCCGGCCGACCTGCCGCGCAGCTTCAACCGGCAGTCCGTGTCCAAGCGGATTGCGATCGTGCTGGCGGGCCCGGCTGCCAACCTGCTGCTCGCGATCGCGGTCTACTGGGTGCTGAACGTGATCGGCGTGATGGAGCCCCAGGCGATCCTCGGACAGCCCGCGGCGGCGACTGCGGCAGCGGACGCGGGCATCGCGCCCGGCGACCGGGTCGTCGAGGTCGAAGGCGAGCCGGTTCGCTCCTGGAACGAACTGCGCTGGATCCTGCTGCAGCGCGCCGTGGGCGGCAAGCCGATCTCGCTCGCGGTGGAGCGGACGGACGCCTCGCGGCGGGTGCTCACGCTGGATCCCGCCAGCATCGCGTCCGGTGAACTCGACGGGGACGTGATCGGGCGGCTCGGCGTCGTTCCATACAGCGGTCCGCCGCGCGTGGGCCGGGTGACCGAAGGCGGCGCGGCGGCGCGTGCGGGCCTGCAGGCAGGCGACCGGATCGTGGCCGCCGAGGGCCATCCGCTCGATTCGGCGCGCGCGCTGATCGAACGCGTGCGCGGCTCCGCAGAACGTCCCCTCGAATTGACAGTCGAGCGCGACGGGCGCGCCGTTCGGGTGAACGTGACGCCTGCGCGCGTGACCGACGAGTCGGGTACGTCGTTTGGCCGGATGGGCGCCGAACTGAGCGACCGTCCGCCGCTCGTCAAGGTCCAGTACGGCCCCTTCGAGAGCGTCGGTCTTGCCGTCGAGAAGACGGCGGACACTGCGGTGTTCTCGCTGAAGATGCTGGGCAAGATGGTGACGGGAGAGGCGTCCTGGAAGAACCTGTCCGGGCCGGTCACGATCGCCGACTACGCGGGACAGACAGCGCGCATCGGCCTCGCATCCTTCCTGAGTTTCCTCGCGCTGGTGTCGATCAGCCTCGCGGTGCTCAACCTGCTCCCCATTCCCATGCTCGATGGAGGGCACTTACTGTATTATTTGATCGAGATTCTCAAGGGTAGCCCGCCGGCAGAATGGATCGTCGAGTGGGGGCAACGCGCCGGAGTCGCATTGCTCGGACTGTTGACGGTGCTGGCGCTATACAACGACCTGATACGGCTGCTCTCCTGACCTGCACCCATCCTAGGACTGGAAGCCGAAGTTGAATCGTCGCGTGTCTTCCCGGCGCCGCGTTCCTGTAGCCCTGCGCCGTGCTGCGGCGGCAGTCCTGACAGCCTATTGCCTCTGCGCTTTCGCCCAGGAGTTCGTCGTCCGCGACATCCGCGTCGAGGGCGTGCAGCGTACCGAGCCGGGAACGGTCTTCAGCTACCTGCCGATACGCGTTGGCGACCGCTTCGACCCGGAGCGGGGCAGCCAGGCGATCCGGGCGCTCTATGGCAGCGGCCTGTTCAAGGACGTGCGGCTGGAAGTCGACGGTGACGTGCTGGTCGTCGTCGTCGAGGAACGGCCGGCGCTTGCCACCGTCGACCTCGCCGGGGTGAAGGAGTTCGACAAGGAGCAGGTGCTGAAGTCGCTGCGCGAAGTCGGCCTGGCCGAAGGGCGCATCTTCGACCGCTCGCTGCTCGAGCGGGCCGAGCAGGAACTGCGGCGCCAGTACCTCTCGCGCGGGCTGTACGGTGTCGAGGTCAAGACGACCGTGACGCCCATCGAGCGAAATCGCGTCAACGTGTCGATGGCGGTGAACGAGGGTGAAGTCTCGCGCATCCGGTCGATCACCTTCACGGGCAACAGCGTCTTCAGCGATTCGGCGCTGCGCAGCGTGATGGAACTGTCGACCCCGAACTGGCTGTCGTGGTACACGAAGCGCGACCAGTACTCCAGGCAGAAACTCGGCGCCGACCTCGAGACGCTGCGCTCGTACTACCTGAACCGCGGCTTCCTCGACTTCCGCCTCGAGTCGACCCAGGTGTCGATCAGCCCGGACAAGAACGACATCTACATCAACATCAACATCTTCGAGGGGGACCGCTACACGGTCTCCGGGATCAAGCTATCGGGCGAACTGCTCGGCCTCGACGAGGAACTCAACGCTCTGATCGACGTGATGCCGGGCGAAGTCTTCAACGCCGAGCGACTCAACGCCGTTGGCAAGCGAATCACCGATCGCATGAGCACGCTGGGCTATGCGTTCGCGACGGCGAACCCCCTGCCCGAGGCCGACAAGCAGAAGCAGGAGGTCTCGTTCACGATCGTCGTCGACCCGGGCCGGCGCGTGTACGTGCGCCGGGTCAACGTCGCCGGCAACACGCGCACCAAGGACGAGGTGATCCGGCGGGAAGTGCGCCAGTACGAGTCGGCATGGTTCGATTCGGACAAGGTGCGCCTGTCGCGTGACCGCATCGACCGGCTCGGTTTCTTCGAGTCCGTGAACGTCGAGACGCCGCCCGTGTCCACGGCGCCCGACCAGGTCGACGTCAACGTGACCGTCAAGGAGCGAGCCACCGGCAACATCTCGCTGGGTGCCGGTTACTCCAGCACGGAAGGCATCGTCATCAACGCCGGCCTTTCGCAGCAGAACCTGTTCGGCACAGGCAACGCACTGGGGCTCGAGATCAACACGAGCAAGGCCAACCGGGTCATCTCCATCGTGCACACCGATCCCTACGTCACCACGGAGGGCATCAGCCGCTCGGTCGAGGTGTTCGACCGCCAGTCGGACCTGGCGCAGCTCGGACTGTCGAGCGTCGGGTACTCGACGCGCGGCGCAGGCGTGACATATGGCGTGCCATTCACCGAGTTCGACCGCGTCTACTTCGGCCTGCGGTGGGAAGGCACGACGATCGACCTCACGCCGTTTTCACCGATCCGGTACGTGCAGTACGTGAACCAGTTCGGCGAAAGCTCGGACACGCTTGCGTTGACGGCCGGCTGGGCCCGCGACAATCGCGACAATCTGCTCGCGCCGAGCCGCGGGACATACCAGCGCGCCTTCGCCGAGGTCGGTCTGCCTGCACTCGACCTGCAGTACTACCGGCTGAGTTACCAGTTCCAGAACTACTGGCCGCTGGCCAGCCGGTTGACGCTCGCGTTCAATACCGAAATCGGCTACGGCGACGGCTACCAGGGCGACCCTTACCCGTTCTTCAAGAACTTCTATGCGGGCGGCATCGGGAGCGTGCGCGGCTACGAAGGCGGCAGCCTCGGGCCGCGGGATCTGTCCGGCAACCCCCTCGGCGGGAACCGGAAGCTTGCCGCATCCCTCGAGGCCCTGACGCCGATACCGGGTGCCGACCGCACCTTGCGGGCCCTGGCCTTCTTCGACGTCGGACAAGTCTGGGGCCAGAACGTCCTGTGCCCCGACGGCTCGACGCCAATCACGGATGGCTCCGCACCGGTGTGCTCTGTCACCACCGGCAGTCCGGTATACCAGAACCAGAGGATCAGCTTCGGCGACATGCGCTATTCAGTCGGCATCGGGGTGGCGTGGATTTCCCCGCTCGGTCCGCTCAAGCTGTCGTACGCGTACCCGCTCAATGACAAGCCCGGTGACCGGCTCCAGCGCTTCCAGTTCCAGATCGGAACAGGTTTCTGATATGGCAGAATTCCAAGCTTCGAGGGAGGCGGGACGATGAGGAACAAGAGGATCGCGCTGCTGGTCGCCGTCGGGCTGTTTGCCTCGACGACGTTCGCGTACGCGCAGGAGCTGAAGCTCGGCGTCGTCAACTCCGACCGGATCCTGCGCGACTCGACGCCGGCGCGCGCCGCGATGCAGAAGCTGGAAGCCGAGTTCTCCAAGCGCGACAAGGAGCTGCAGGAGATGGGCGCGCGGCTCAAGAGCTCGGCTGAACGCTTCGAGAAGGACGCACCGGTGATGACCGAGACCGATCGGCTGCGCCGCCAGCGCGAGATGGCCGACATGGACCGCGAGTTCCAGCGCAAGCAGCGCGAATTCCGCGAAGACTTCAACCAGCGGCGCAACGAGGAACTGCAGGCGCTGCTCGAGCGGACCAACCGCATCATCCGGCAGATCGCGGAACAGGAGAAGTACGACCTGATCGTGCAGGAAGCGGTGTACTTCAACCCCCGCATCGACGTCACCGAGAAGGTCCTGCGGACGCTCAACAGCGGCGCCAAGTAGGACCGATGGCGGCGAGCGCACTGTCGCTGGCCGACCTGAATGCCGCCATTGGCGGCGCAAGCGGCGGCCGGCTGGCGGCGATCATTCAAGGGTCCGCGGACGCCCTGATCAAGGGCCTCGCGCCGCTGTCCAGTGCCGGTCCCGGCGAACTCGCGTTTCTCGCCAATCCGCGCTACCGGGCCGACGCGCTGACCACCCGTGCCTCGGCCATCGTGCTTTCGCCGTCGAGCGCCGAACAGATATCGGCCGCTGGCGGAAGCCGGGCGGCCCTCGTGGTGGTCGACCAGCCTTATGCGTGGTTCGCCTACGCGGCGCAGGTGCTGCATCCGACCGAGCCGGTCGGGGCCGGAGTCGGAACCGGCGCCCTGGTCGACCCGTCGGCTCGACTCGCCGAGGGTGCCCGCGTCGAAGCGGGGGCCATCATCGGTGCGAGGGCGACCATCGGCCCGGCGGCGCGCGTCGGGGCCGGCGCGGTGGTCGGCGTGGACGCGGTCATCGGAGCTGGCACCCGGCTTCATCCCCGGGCGGTGGTCCTCGATGGTTGCCGGCTCGGCGAGCGCTGCATCGTGCACAGCGGCGCGGTGATCGGGGCCGACGGGTTCGGCTTTGCGCCGCTCGACGGTCGCTGGGTCAAGATCCCGCAGGTCGGAGCGGTGGTCATTGGCGACGACGTGGAGATCGGCGCGAACACGACGGTCGATCGCGGCACGATGGGCGATACGGTCATCGAGGACGGGGTGAAGCTCGACAACCAGATCCAGGTGGCGCACAACTGCCACATCGGCGCGCACACGGTCATCGCCGGCTGCGTGGGCATCGCCGGCAGCGCCCGCATCGGCCGCGGCTGCCAGATCGGCGGGGCCGCGATGATCGCCGGCCACATCACGATTGCCGACGGCTGCGCAATCGGGCCCGGGACGCTGGTGGCCAGTTCGCTGACGCAGCCCGGCCACTACACGGGCTTCTTCCCGCTGATGAAGAACCGCGACTGGGAGCGTGCCGCGGCGATCATCCGCCACCTCGACGACCTGCGCGATCGCGTGCGTCAACTGGAGTCTCTGCAGCGGCAAGGAAAGAAAACATGAAAATGGACATCCACGAAATCCTGCGGAAGTTGCCGCACCGGTATCCGATCATCCTGGTGGACCGGGTGCTCGAGGTCGTGCCGGGCGAGCGCATCGTCGCACTGAAGAACGTCTCGATGAACGAACCCTACTTCATGGGTCACTTCCCGGGGCATCCCGTGATGCCCGGGGTCCTGATCATCGAGTCGCTGGCGCAGGCCTGCGCCCTCCTGACCTACGTGACGCTGCAGCCGAAGGAGGGCGACGGCACGCTGTTCTACTTCGCCGGCATCGACGCGGCGCGGTTCAAGCGTCCGGTGATGCCTGGCGACCAGTTGCGGCTCGAAGCCGAAATGGGACGCGTGAAACGGGGAGTGGGGAAGTTCACCGGGCGGGCCATCGTCGACGGCAACATCGTGGCCGAAGCCGAGATGATGTGCGCGATGCGCAATACCAGCGAGGCCGCGTGATGGCTCGGATTCATCCGACCGCGCTCGTCGCATCGGGCGCGGAACTCGCGGACGACGTCGAGATCGGCCCGTACTGCGTCGTCGGCGCGAAGGTCAGGCTGGGTCCGGGCACGGTCCTCGAGTCGCACGTCGTCGTCGGCGGGCGCACCAGCGTCGGCCGCAGCAACCGCTTCTTTCCGTTCTGCTCGATCGGCGGAGTGCCGCAGGACAAGAAGTACGGCGGCGAGGACACGGAACTCGTCATCGGCGACGGCAACACAGTCCGCGAGTCATGCACCTTCAGCCTGGGCACTGCGCAGGGTGGCGGCGTGACGCGGATCGGTTCGGACAACTGGATCATGGCCAGCGTGCACATCGCGCACGACTGCAACGTGGGCGACCACGTGATCCTTGCCAACAACGCCACGCTGGCCGGTCACGTGACGCTCGGGGACTGGGCCATCGTCGGCGGGATGTCCGGCCTGCACCAGTTCTGCAGCATGGGCGCACATGCCATGGCGGGCGGGGGCTCGATCATCCTGCGCGATGTTCCGCCCTACGTCATCTGCAACGGCAACCCGTGCGCTCCGCACGGCATCAACAGCGAGGGACTGAAGCGGCGCGGCTTCGACGGCGACACCATCAACCTGCTGCGCCGCGCCTACAAGGTGATCTACCGGGACGGCAAGACGGTCGCCGAGGCGGTTGCCGCGCTCGACGGACTCGCGGCCGAGCAGCCTGGTTCGGCCGCCGCCCTGGCCGTGCTGCGCGATTTCGTGCGCGACTCGCAGAGGGGCATCATCCGCTGATGGGCGCGCCGTCCAGCATCGCCTTCGTCGCCGGCGAGGCGTCGGGCGATCTGCTGGCGGCCGGGATACTGGCCGAATTGAAGCGCCGTGAGCCGGCCTTGATGCTGGCCGGGGTGGGCGGTGACCGGATGATCGAGGCCGGCTTCGACGCCTGGGAGCATGTCCGTGCGCTGTCGGTCCGCGGCTACGTCGAAGTGATCCGCCATCTGCCGCGCCTCCTGCGGCTGCGCAACGACCTGTTCCGCCGCATCGTGGACCTGCGGCCGCGGCTGTTCGTCGGCGTCGACGCGCCCGATTTCAACCTCGGCCTCGAGGAGCGGCTGCGCGCGCAGGGAATCCGCACCGTGCACCTGGTCAGCCCGTCGATCTGGGCGTGGCGGCGCGAGCGCATGGACCAGGTCCGGCGTTCGGTGGACCGGATGCTGCTGGTCTTTCCTTTCGAGCAGGCGCTGTACGACGAGGCCGGTGTTCCGGCCACCTACGTGGGGCACCCGCTGGCGGCCGTGATTCCGCTCGTTCCCGACGCGACTGCCGCGCGTCGGCGCCTCGGGCTGGGCGAGGCAGGCGTCCTCGTGGCCGTGCTGCCGGGCTCCCGCCCGGACGAGGTCAGGTATCTCGCGCCAACGTTCGTGGCCGCGATGGCGAACATGAAGGGCGAATCGCCGGCGTTGTCGTTTGTGCTGCCGGTGGCCGACGCGTCGTTGCGCCCGGCCATTGAAGCTGCGCTGCAGGAACATCCGCGGCTGGCGGGGTCGGTGACGCTGACGGCCGGCCGCTCGCACGATTGTCTCGAGGCCTGTGACGTGGTGCTCGTCGCGAGCGGCACCGCCACACTCGAGGCCGCGCTGTACAAGCGCCCCATGGTGGTCTCCTACCGGATGCCCTGGCTGTCGGCGTGGATCATGCGACGCAAGGGCTACATCCCCTACGTCGGACTGCCGAACATCATGGCCGGCGAATTCATCGTGCCGGAACTGCTGCAGGAGGCGGCCACGCCCGCGGCGCTGGCGCGCGCGGTGCTCGACCTCGTGGCCGACGGCGAGCGACGCGAGCGCCTCGCCGCCCGTTTCACCGAGATGCACCATGCGCTGAAGCGCGACACGCCGCGCCTCGCCGCCGACGCCATACTTGCCGAGGCCTCCCGGTGAGGCGGCCCCGGCGCTCCGGTCCCGACCTGTTCGAGCAGGCGGCCCTCGCGGGCGGCCGCGTCTGCGGCATCGACGAGGCGGGGCGCGGGCCGCTGGCGGGGCCGGTGGTCGCGGCCGCGGTGATCCTCGATCCGGCCCGCCGCATCGAAGGCCTGCGCGATTCGAAGGTCCTGTCTCCCGCACGCCGCGAGGAACTGTCGGAGCGCATCCGCGAGCGCTGCATCGCGTTCGCGGTCGCCGAAGCGACCGTCGAGGAGATCGACGGGCTGAACATCCTGCAAGCGAGCCTGCTGGCGATGCGCCGCGCCGTGGACGCCCTGCCGGTCGCGCCCGACTACGCACTGGTCGACGGCAACCAGATGCCTCGACTGGCGATCCCCGGCCGCGCGATCGTGTCCGGCGATGCGGTCGAACCGGCCATCTCGGCGGCATCGATCCTCGCAAAGACCGCGCGCGACGCGCTGATGCGCGCCTTCGACGCACTGCATCCCGGCTACGGTTTCGCGCGGCACATGGGATACGGCACGCCGGAGCACCTTGATTGCCTGCAGCGCCTCGGGCCGTGCCCGCTGCACCGGCGCAGTTTCGCGCCCGTGCGCGGACTCCTCGGCACGCCGTCGAATGCGCATCACCTCGCCCGATAACCCGCTCGTGCGGCGTCTGCGTCGGCTCGCCGAGTCGGCGCGGGCCTGCCGCGACGCCGGTCGCACGCTGGCCGAAGGCGTGCACGTGATCGAGGCCGCGCTCGACGCCGGGGTCGCCATCGTCACGCTCGTGCTGCGGGGCGGAGTGTCGCCGGCGGTGGAAGCGCTCGTCGCGCGCCTGGAGGCCGCCGATTCGCACGGCCGGGTCAAGCGCGTCGTACTCGCGCCGGCGCTCTACGACGCGCTCTCTCCGGTCGAGCACGGCGCCGGCGTGCTGGCCGAGATCGAGATTCCGCCGGCGCCTGACTGGACCGCCCTGTCAGTCGATGCCGTGTACCTCGACGGCGTGCAGGATCCGGGCAATGTCGGCACCCTGCTGCGGACGGCCGCCGCGGCGGGGGTGCGGCGTGTCATCGTCGGGCCCGGAACCGCGTACGCGTGGTCGCCCAAGGTGATGCGGGCCGCGATGGGGGCGCACTTCGTCCTCCACATCGCGGAGGGCGTTGCCGCCGCGGATGCGGCCAGGGGATTCGAAGGGACCGTCCTGGCGGCCGATGTCGGCGGCGAGGACCTCTACGCCGCGGAGTGGGGGCGCGCGCCGACGCTGTGGCTGTTCGGGTCCGAGGGACAGGGGCTGAGCCCCGATGCCGCGGCCGTCGCGCAGCGGCGCCTGCGGATTCCGCTGGCAACCGGGGTGGAATCGCTCAACGTCGCCGCTGCAGCGGCGGTGTGCCTGTTCGAACAGGCGCGCCGGCGGCGCGCCGGCCGCAGCGGCGCTCCCTAGTAGGACCGCCGCTCCAGCCGGATCTCCTGCATGATGGTCGCGGCGATTTCCTCGATCGATTTGGTGGTCGAGGAAAGCCAGCGGATGCTCTCGCGCTTCATCATCCGCTCGGCCGCGTCCACCTCGTAGCGGCAGTTCTCGAGCGACGCATAGCGGCTGTTGGGGCGGCGCTCGTTGCGCACCTCGGTCAGGCGCTCCGGCGCGATGGACAGGCCGAAGATCTTGGACTTGTGCTGGGGCAGGGCGCTCGGCAACTGGCCGCGCTCGAAGTCCTCGGGGATCAGCGGATAGTTGGCGGCCTTCACGCCGTACTGCATGGCGAGGTACAGGCTCGTCGGGGTCTTGCCCGAGCGCGATACGCCAACCAGGATCACGTCGGCCGTGGCGAGCCCCTTCGCGGACTGGCCGTCGTCGTGCGCCAGGGCGAAGTTGATCGCCTCGATCCGGTTCTTGTAGTCCTCCGAGTTCACCGCGATGTTGTGCGAGCGGCCGATGGTGTGCGTGCTCTTCAGGCCGAGCTCGCGTTCCAGCGGCTCCACGAAGGTCTCGAACATCTCGATGAAGAAGGCCGAGGCGCTGGTCTTCAGCGTGGCCGCGACCGCCGGATTCACGAGGGTCGAGAACACGATGGCCCGCTTGCCGTCGCGCTCGCCCGCCTCGTTGATGCGGGCTGCCGCTTCGCGCGCCTTGTCGGCGGAGTCGATGAACGGGATGCGCTGCGGCCGGTAGCGGAGATGCTCGAACTGGGTCAGGACGCTGTGGCCGAGCGTCTCGGCGGTGATGCCGGTGCCGTCGGACACGAAGAACACGGTGCGGTCGTAGCTGGTCTGTGGGCGATCGGGCATGCTGGCTCGTCTTTGATGCAGCGCACGAAAAAACGGTCGCGGCCGGTAAAATCGACCGGATTCTGTCATACCGGCGGTTCGGTCCTTCCCAGGAGTGCGCATGCAACGCGGCAAGTACGTCGTCCCGTTCTCACAACTTCGCATGACCGACGTCGACTCGGTGGGCGGCAAGAATGCGTCCCTCGGGGAGATGCTCAGCCAGCTCTCCGCGGCCGGCCTGCGCGTGCCGGACGGATTCGCGACGACGGCCGAGGCGTTCCGGGTGTTCCTCGACGCCGGCAAGCTGCGCGAACGAATCGGCGCCCGTCTCGACGCGCTCGACGTCGATGACGTCAGGGCGTTGACCGAAGCCGGCGAGGAGATCCGCTCGTGGGTCGTCGGCACGCCGCTCCCCGCCGCGCTGGAAAAGGAAATTCGGGAAATCTATCAAGAGCTTGCGGGGTCTTCCGCAGGCGAGATGACCTTCGCGGTGCGGTCCAGCGCGACGGCGGAGGACCTGCCCGACGCGTCGTTCGCAGGGCAGCAGGAGACCTACCTGAATGTCGCCGGCATCGACGCTGTGCTGGACCGGATCCGCCACGTGTTCGCCTCGCTGTACAACGACCGCGCGATCGCGTACCGGGTCCACAAGGGATTCGCGCACGCCGAGGTCGCCCTGTCGGCCGGAGTGCAGCGCATGGTGCGCAGCGACCGCGGGTCGTCCGGCGTGATGTTCACGATGGACACCGAGTCGGGATTCGACGGGGTCGTGTTCATCACATCCAGCTACGGGCTGGGCGAGACCGTCGTGCAGGGCGCCGTGAACCCCGACGAGTTCTACGTGCACAAGCCGATGCTGGCAGCTGGCAAGTTCCCGATCATCCGGCGCTCACTCGGGTCGAAGCTGATCCGGATGGAATTCGAGGACAACGGCGGACCGGGCCGGACCGTGCGCACGGTGGACGTGGGCGAGGCCGAACGCCGCCGCTTCTCGCTCACGGACGACGACGTCCTCGAACTGGCGCGCTACGCCGTCATCATCGAGCAGCACTACGGCCGGCCGATGGACATCGAGTGGGGCAAGGACGGCCTCGACGGCAAGATCTACGTCCTGCAGGCGCGCCCGGAGACCGTGAAGTCGCGCTCCAGCGGCGAAACGCAGCAGCGCTTCCGCCTCAAGGGCAAGGGCGAGATCCTCGCGTCGGGCCGCGCGATCGGACAGAAGATCGGCGTCGGCCAGGTGCGGATCGTCGAGAGTTCCAGCGAGATGGACCGCGTGCAGTCCGGCGACGTGCTGGTCACGGACATGACGGACCCGAACTGGGAGCCGGTCATGAAGCGGGCGGCGGCGATCGTCACGAACCGCGGCGGCCGGACCTGCCACGCGGCCATCATCGCGCGCGAACTCGGCATTCCGGCGGTGGTGGGCTGCGGCGACGCGACCGCCACGCTGAGCGAGGGCGCGACCGTCACCGTGTCGTGCGCCGAGGGCGACACCGGCAACATCTACGCCGGCAAGCTCGAGATGGAAGTGGAGACCATCCGGCAGGGCGCGCTGCCGCAGATCCCCGTGAAGATCATGATGAACGTCGGCAATCCCCAGCTGGCGTTCGACTTCCAGTCGCTGCCCAATGAAGGCGTGGGGCTTGCCCGCCTCGAGTTCATCATCAACAACAACATCGGAGTGCACCCGAAGGCGGTGCTCGACTACCCGAACCTCGATCCGGACCTGAAGCTCGCCGTCGAGCGGCTGTCCGCCGGCTACCGCAGTCCGCGGGCCTTCTTCGAGTCCAAGCTGGCGGAGGGCATCGCGACGATCGGCGCCGCCTTCTGGCCCAAGAAGGTGATCGTCCGCATGTCGGACTTCAAGAGCAACGAGTACAAGAAACTGATCGGTGGTTCCCGCTACGAGCCGGACGAGGAAAACCCGATGCTCGGGTTCCGCGGCGCCGCGCGCTACATCGCGGACTCCTTCCGCGAGTGCTTCCGACTGGAAGCGGCCGCCCTGAAGCGCGTTCGCAACGACATGGGCCTGACGAACGTGGAGATCATGGTGCCGTTCGTGCGCACGCTGACGGAGGCCAGGGGCGTGACCGAGCTCCTCGCCGCCAACGGACTGAAGCGCGGCGACAACGGCCTGCGGGTGATCATGATGTGCGAGGTGCCGTCCAACGCCGTGTTGGCGAACGACTTCCTCGAGTACTTCGACGGCTTCTCGATCGGCTCCAACGACCTGACGCAGCTGACGCTCGGCCTCGACCGCGATTCCGGGCTGGTCGCGGCCGGCTTCGACGAGCGCGATCCGGCGGTGAAGGCGCTGCTGTCGATGGCGATCTCGGCGTGCCGCGCGCGCGGCAAGTACATCGGGATCTGCGGGCAGGGGCCCTCGGACCATGCCGACTTCGCCGCATGGCTGATGGAGCAGGGCATCGAGTCGATCTCGCTCAACCCCGACACCGTGGTCGAGACCTGGCAGCGCCTCGCACGGCCGGCGTAAGTCTGGTTCAATGCGGGCGCGCCGATGAACGGCGCCCCGTTGCCGCTTGAAATGCGGCGCGGCGCTGGAATGTTCGGGCCTGGAGGGTTGCCATGGCTGGCTATGTCTGGTGGTTCGTCATCGGGTTCGGGCTGCTCGTCGCCGAGCTGCTGAGCGGCACGTTCTATCTGCTCGTGATCGCGGTCGCGATGGGGGTGGCCGGCCTGGTGGCGCTGGCAGGCGCGCCGTTCGCGCTGCAGCTCGTGGTGGCCGCCGCGATCGGACTGGGCGGCTCGCTGTGGCTGCGCAGCACGCGCTTCGGCAAGCGGCTGCACGA